>Ga0209075_1000990_pt1 | contig 27265 bp, 31 predicted proteins | sample Stecom2011_FD_187523 | JGI IMG/M metagenome (GOLD analysis project Ga0209075, IMG submission 187523) | Agricultural soil microbial communities from Utah to study Nitrogen management - Steer compost 2011 (SPAdes) (version 2) | ecosystem: Environmental > Terrestrial > Soil > Agricultural land...
CCATTTTAACCATCACCTCCAATGTGGTTTATGGCAAAAAAACAGGGAACACCCCTTGCGGTCGTCGAGCAGGCGAGCCTTTTGCACCAGGAGCCAACCCCATGAATGGCAGAGACAGCAATGGTTTTATAGCAGCAGGAGCCTCAGTCGCCAAAATCCCGTACGATAACGCCTTAGACGGAATTTCTTGGACAGCCACCTCAACTCCCAGTGCACTTGGTCGTGGAATCGATAGCCAGACCATCAATTTATGCAATTGCCTAGACGGATTTGTGGGAGCGGGCGGTTACCATGTCAATGTGAATGTACTCCAAAGAGACACCTTATTAGACGCTATGGAACATCCAGAAAATTACCCCTCTTTATCCATACGGGTCTCTGGATATGCGGTGAACTTCATCAAACTCACACGAGAACAACAGTTAGATGTGATCAACAGGACCTTTCACAAAAATATGTTGTAAAACTTAACTTGTGGATACCACAGTTAAATAATTAAAGATTTTAACCTTGTTAATTTTTTTATAAATACTATATTAATAAAAAACAAAGGAGATTGATTTTGACACAAAAAATTACCACAATGCAAGATATAAGAAAGGCTTTTATTGCATCGCCGTTGGCTTCTTTATATATATCATTATTTAGGTTTAAAGAAGTAAATGATGATAAAATGTACATGAGACAAGTTGTTGATGATAATACTGATATTGTAACACTTGAATATAATCCAAACACAATACGAAATTTAACAATTGATGAAGGTCGTTTTTTATTGGCTGGTGAGATGTTTAGGTTAGCCTTAGGTCACACAACATCTAGACAAACCATTGATAGAGGGAAAAGTTTAACAGCTTCAAATTATCTTGTTTACAATCGTGATATTAATCATTTCATTGGAACTAAAAACACATTAGATCCGTTAGTTGATTTTTTGACATCAAAAAATAGTTATGATTCTTTAAAAGGTGCACTTGATATTGATAAGGAAGATGCTTTTTTTGAAAATATAATAATGAAATTATCTGAGATTGAGCCCCCCCCTCCTCCTGGAGGTGGTGGTGGTGATTCTACTCCTGGTGGTGAACCTTCTCCAGGTGGCGGTGGTGGTGAACCTTCTCCAGGTGGCGGTGGTGGTGAACCTTCACCAGGTGGCGGTGGTGGTGAACCTACTGGAGGTGAACCTTCTCCAGGTGGCGGTGGTGGTGAAAATGAAATAGATTCGGATGTTGATGGTCAAGACGGTGCTAAAAAAGGTGAAGGTGATAGTGAAGGTGGTGATTCAAGTAATTCTTATGGCACTGGTGCTGGTAAAGAAGATATAGCTGAGAAGATAAAAAGAGTAACTAATCCAGATAATACAAAGGGTTGGGGAGAATCTCAACAGTCTTCACAAAAGGTGTCTGAGGCTAACAGAAAAGCTGCTGCTAGAGGATTATTATCTGGTCCATTGGAAAAGATATTGTTAAATCAATTTAAGAGCAAATTTAATCCTTCGTCTATAATAAAGAGATTTGTTGGTAGAACAAGAAGTGAGAAAATTAGATTAACAAGAAGTAAACCAAATAGAAGACATGGTTTGTTATTGCCAGCACAAGTTAAAAAAATAAATGATCCAAAAATACTATTTGCAATTGATGCTTCTGGTTCAATGTCACCTGAGGATGTTAATTTTGGTATAGGTGTTATGAAAACATTTATGAAGCAATGTGCCTTGAGTTATTGTTTCTGGGATGCAGCATGTACTGATATAAAACCATTAAAGACTACAGCAAAATCAATTGAAGGTGTTGGTGGTGGTGGAACAGACCCACAAGTTGTAATTGATAAAATCAAGGCTGAAAAATTAAATTTTGATGGTATTGTTTACTTTACAGACTGTTATTTCAGTTGGAGTAGACCAAAAGAAGCTAATAAAATATTTGTAATAACAAATGGTGGAGAACCACCTGAATGGGTTAGACACAAATTAAATTTCGATACGATTGTGGATTATTTCAAAAAATAATATAATAAAGCCTCTTCATTGAGGCTTTTTTTTTTTGTATATATACTATATGAATGTTAGTGAAAACAAAGGTTTAAATTCAAATTTAAGCAATGCAAGAATAAATGTAAACGATGAGTTCTATACAAGATATGAAGATATTGAGATTGAGATAGAACATTATGTTCAACAGAACAAAGATGTGTTTAGGGATAAAATTGTATTGCTTCCTTGTGATGATTATGAATGGAGTAATTTTACTAAGTATTTTAATGACAATTTTGAGAGATTTGGGATTAAAAAGTTAATATCTACTTGTTACACTGAACCTAAATATAATTTATTTGATGAGTTTTTGAACCCTAATTTTGATGATGATTTAGAGGCTTCTAAAGGTAAGATATTTGTTAGGGATAATAAAGGTATATCTAAAGGCTATTTAGATGGTGATGGAGACTTTAGAAGCAAAGAAATTGGAATGTATAGAGACGAGGCTGATGTAATTATTACTAATCCACCATTTAGTTTGTTTAGGGAGTTTATGAGTTTTTTAGAAAATAAAAAATTCATAGTTATTGGAAGTGTAAATGCAATTACATATAAAAAAGTCTTTCCACTTATAAAAGAAAATAAGATGTGGTTGGGTGGAGAAGCTAGAATAGAAGAATATATTACACCAAGTGGTGAATCTAAAAAAATGGGAAATACCTGTTGGTTTACTAACATAAAACACAATGTAGTTAAACCATTTTTAAAGTTAAAGACTATGGAAGAGAATATTAAAGATTCTATTAAAGAATATATTAAATACGATAATTACGATGCTATAGAGGTTTCTAAGACAAAAGAAATTCCTAGTGATTATGAAGGTGTGATGGCTGTTCCTGTTACATTTATAAATAAATACAATCCAGAACAATTTGAGATTGTAAATGGTTTGAGAAGATATGCTATTTTTGATGAAGATGAAAATATTATTAATAATAATGAAAATAGAATTGCTAAACATATGTGTTCAATTGAAAATGGAAAAAGAATTACATATTTTAGAATTGTAATAAAACATAAGAAATACCAAAAGTATGATAATTACGATGCTATAGAAGTTTCTAGGGTAAAAGATATACCTTGTGACTATGATGGTGTTATGGGAGTTCCTATTACATTTTTATATAAATACAATCCTGAACAATTTGAGGTTGTGGGAGCAACAGAAAGTGAGGGGAGAGGGTTTTCAAATGGGCTTTGGGATTCAAAAAGTAAAGTGTCACAACCTATGGTAAATGGTGTTAGAGTTTATAAAAGATTGTTTGTAAAAAATAAATGAAAAATATATAAATATTGTATAAACATTAATTTTAAGGAGAAATAAAAAATGTATAATAGAGATTATTTAATTAGAGCCAGTAGGTTCTTGAATGAGGATACAGAAGAAAGGATTGTTGCTAATAATGATAATATTAAAAGGATAGTTAGAGATGAGATTAAAAGATTAGGGAATAAAGCAGATTTGAATCATATAGATGTATCAGATGTGACTAATATGTGGGGTTTATTTGAAGGTTCTGATTTTAATGGTGATATAAGTAAGTGGAATGTTGGGAATGTTGAGAATATGGGTGGTATGTTTTTTAATTCAAAATTCAATGGAGATATAAGTAACTGGGATGTTAGTAATGTTGAGGTTATGAGCAAAATGTTTTCTGATTCTAAATTCAATCAGGATATAAGTAACTGGGATGTTAGTAATGTTAAGGATATGAGTGGTATGTTTCAAAATTCCCAATTCAATCAGGATATAAGTAAGTGGGATTTAAGTAGAGTTAAATACAAAGATGCTATGTTTAATGAATCCAAACGCTCACGGGTAAAAAAAGTCCTAATGGATGAAACACATTACAGAAAATACAAACAATTCCTAAGAGAACGAACTGACGGTAGAAGTCCTAGGAGACGAAGAAGATATTAATTAAAAATTAAAGGCTTTTGTAAAAAGCCTTTTTTCATTTTAAAATAATGCTTGACAATTGAATATTATTTACTATATTTGTAGTATATTAAAAAAATAAATGGAGATTCAATTATGATTCATATTATGGGCAAGCACACAAATGCTATTATTCATACGAATGAGATAGACACAAAATCTTTATTACAAATACAAGAGTTAGTCGATTCTCCAGTATATGAGGGTTCAGTAATTCGTATTATGCCAGATGTTCATTTGGGTGTTGGTTCTGTAATAGGGTTTACAGCAACTTTAACAGGCAATATAGTCCCAAATGTAATTGGAGTAGATATAGGGTGTGGTGTCACAACTAAAGAGATTGTGGATGTAGATACAATTGATTTTGAACAGTTGGATTTAGTTATTAGAGGGAATATACCATCTGGATTTATAAGCCATTATTCTGTTCAGGAATATCCAAAAGAAGAGATTGTTCAATTAAAAGAAGTTTGTAAAACTATGGAAAAGGCTTCTGGTGATTTTTTAAAACAAGTGGGTACTTTAGGTGGTGGAAATCATTTTATAGAAGTTAATGAAAATGATGGTAAATATTATTTAACAATTCATTCTGGTTCAAGAAACTTTGGATATCAAATTGCTAATTTTTATCAGGATTTGGTGGATAAAGATACTGGATATTTAAATGATGAGAATAAAGCTAAATATTGTGAAGCAATGAAAGTAGCTCAAAAGTTTGCTTCTATAAACAGAGATAGGATGATAAATATTATTTTTGAAAAAATGGGATGGTCTGAGGGTGGTGAAGTTATTGAATCGATTCACAACTATATAGACTTTGAACATGGTGTTATGCGTAAGGGGGCAATTTCAGCTCAAGAAGGAGAGCGTGTTGTTATACCCTTAAATATGAAGCAAGGTGTTATTGTTGGTACTGGTTTGGGTAATCCAAATTGGAATTATTCAGCTCCACATGGTGCTGGTCGTAAATATTCAAGAAATAAAGCAAAAAAGGAGTTATCTTTAGAGAAGTTTAAGGAGGATATGGACGGTATTTATACTACTTGTGTTTCAGAAAAAACTTTAGATGAGTCGCCAGATGCTTATAAAGATTCTGGAGATATTTTAACAAATTTAACCGAAACTGTTGATGTTGATTTTATAGCAAAAGCAGTTTATAACTATAAGGCATAATTATGGAAATTCTAATAAACAAACTAAAAAAAATAGACAATTTTGAATCAATCACTGAAGAAGAAATTGATGAAAATGTAGTTGAGACAGTATTTAAAAATAATTTAATGACATTAACAGTGGCTATAGATAATAGTATGCCTTTGCAGGATGTTATTGAAGGTAACTTTAATAATGTAACATACAAAGAAGAAATAAGAATAGACTTTAAATTTAAACATTTTTTAATAGATAATAAATATACATCTCAAGAAGAAATGATTACTAGATTAAAAAGTGAGACTATTCAAGATTCTTCAAAAAGAAATGAGGAATATTATAGAGAGTTTTTGTTTAATGAAATCAATAATGTATATAAAATGTACAAAGATAAAGAAAAAGAAGTAAGTTCTAATTATCAAAAAATTCTTTATGACGATTGGACAGTAAATATAGAAAAATTATTTCAAAAAAATAATATAGAGATTATGGATATAAATGTGAATGATTATGAAAATTCATTGCTTTATTCTAATATCTATAAGAGCTGGTCTTTTGTGAAAGATGATATTTTTACTACATATTTATTAAATATAGATGGTAATTTATCTGCTTATAAAGAAAACTTGAAAACTGATACTAGTAAAGATTATGAGATTGGATTGTATAGTCCAGAGAATCTTGAAAAAGTTGTAGAAGTTTTAAGTGGTGTGATTTAGAGGGTTATTTATTGTTTAGTCAAGAACACTCGTGACTTTAGTCATGAGTTGAATTGACTACTTAGTAACATAATACCGTAGGAACTACGGGAATATACGCCTATGGAGATGGAGGTTGTGAAGTCTGTGAAGTAGGAATCACGTCACTTTAGTGATGAGAGGTTCAAAGAAAAACCATCCAAAAGGTTGGTTTTTTTTTATTTCTTCACTTTTGCCCTTGACAAGTTTGTAAAATTTAGTATATTTACTGTATAACAATTAATGGAGATATAAAATTATGGGTTATATGAAAATTCCTAATCTATATAAAGAAAAAGAAATAATGGAAAAGCACATGGAGTGTTATGCTATGGAAAAAATTCATGGTACAAGCACAAATATTCAATATATCCATGAAGATAAAAAATTAAAGTTTTTTGCAGGCGGTTGCAAGCACGAGACTTTTGTAAATATCTTTAACCAAGAGAAGCTATTAGAAAAAATAGACTTATTAGGTATAGACGAAGATTTCATTATTTATGGTGAAGGGTATGGTGGAAAATGTCAAAGAATGTCAGCTACTTATGGAAAAGAATTGAAGTTTGTTGCTTTTGATGTATTTGTAGGTGGCAGGTTTTTGAATGTACCTGATGCAGAGAGGATTGTTAATTTTTTAGGATTGGAGTTTGTAGATTATGTAAAAACTACTACAGACATTGAATCGCTAGACAAAGAAAAAACAAAACATTCTATTCAGGCGATTAGGAATGGACTTGGAGAGGGTAAAGAGAGAAAAGGGATTGTTATTAGACCATTAGTTGAGTCTTTGGATAGATTTGGAAAAAGACTTATAGTAAAACATAAGAACGATTCTTTCAGAGAGACAAGGACACCAAGGTTTACTACCGAACAATTGAAGGTGTTAGAGGATGCTAAAGAGATTGCTGAGGAGTGGGTAACTCAAATGCGTCTTGAACACATTTTAGATAAGATGCCAAAAGATTTGGAGATGAAGGATATTCCAACAATTCAAAACAAAATGTTAGAGGATGTTTATCTAGAAGCAGAAGGTGAAATTGTTCATTCCAGAGAAGTGGTAAAAGCAATAAAAAACAAAACAGCAAACTTGTTTAAGGATTATGTTAAACAGGGATTGTATGATTAACACAAATAAAAAAGGAAAATAATAATGACTTATATATTTAGTTTAACATTTTTAATAATGTTTATTTACAATACTATTTTAGGAATTAATAATTCTACAGTAGATGTGGTGTATTTATTTATTGTATTTACATCGTATTATTTTATTCTTCAATTCATGTATTATGAATTTTGGAATATGAAGAAAAAGGGTAAACTTAAGCAGATGGGGAGTATATTATCATCTTTAGTGTTTTTGATGTATCCTTTTATTGGAATGATTTTTGTTATTTTTTTGGTAATTATTTCGGTGTTTAATGTAGATAGAACTGGATTGTATCATTTTGGTGGTATATTATTGGATTTACTTCCAATTTATTTTTTGAATATTTTAGTTTTTTTTATATCAAATCCAATTAACCAAGAGTAGATGTATGTGGGAAAAGTCAAAGCCAAAAACACTCTTTAAGGTTGAATCTATGCGTTTTTATGTATTCCTTTTAGAACACAATACCGTTGGAACGACGGGAATATACGCCTATGGAGATGGAGGTTGCGAAGTCTATGAAATAGGATTCTCGTCACTTTAGTGATGGGAGGTTCACATGAATGAAGTAAAAAAGTTTTATTCAGATTTCACAAAATTAAAGTTAAATACTGAAAATAAAGGTATGATTGATTTTTGGAATAAAATCATGATTGCATTGGAAGAAGAAAAATATGCAGCACTTAAAATTGGTATGGGATTTAGAGAGTCTGTAAAGGGTGTTTTTCATAACTTAAAATATATCAATACAATAAATTTAGATTCATCATGGACAGAAGAAAATGGTGTTTTTAGTTTTAAGGGAGATGAAGATTTTGCGTATTTTGTACATGAGGCTTCCCATTTTCTACATTTGTGTGTGGATGAAGGTAAATATATTTGTCCTTTGTTTGAATCAGAAGATGTAGATGAGAGTAAATTTAGTGACAAAGAATTATATAAAACAAGAAAAAATGAATATGAGGCTGGTTGGCGGTCTGTATTGTATGATTTGTATTATGATATTTTCAAGAACAAAAGAATAATCTTAGATGTTAATTTAAGGAATTTAATTAATTATGATATAAAACTTTCAAATCATGAGAGTAAAGAAACACTTGTAAAGAGATTAAAAGAAGCATCAAAAGAAGAGTTTAAAGATATAACAAATGAAGTTATAAATAAAGTAGATAAGATAAGTAAATGGTTTAATCCAAACCATGAATTTTTAGTTTAATATAATGCCCAATAGCTCAGCTGGATAGAGCAACTGCCTTCTAAGCAGTAGGTCACAGGTTCGAATCCTGTTTGGGCAATTTAATATTTTTAGGTGAAGTTAATGTTAAAAACAAATGGTATAAAGACAGTTGAGTTTTATGTTGAAGCTGAAGGTGAAAACATAGTAAACTGGAACACAAATTTTAGTATAAAAAAGAAAATAAATAAAAATAATACAGATTATGTAAATAATCATATGTTTCCCCCCTTGCGTTCTTATTTAAATGAATCAGAGAATAAAAATGGAAATTATGATAAAAAATTTATAACAAATTTTGATCCAAAGAAGACTCCTTTATATGTGAGTCAAAATTGTATTAGGTTTAATTTATATAAAGACGAGAAGTATATAACTTGTAATATAAAAACCAAAAAAGATGTAAGTGAGATGTTGGCATCTTTAACTGGTTTAACTAGGGGATATTTAATACAGAATTTAGGTTTTAGACGGGCCAGTTGTTTGTATATATCAGATTTTAATGATACATTACATAATTTAAATTATGAGCAATTTACTAAACAATCGTTTGAGGATGTTGGTAGTGAAAAAGTTTATAAGAGCAATAGTTTTTTTAGCAAGTTTACGGCAGGAAAGACTAGATATATTGCAAAGGGTTTTATAAACATTGAGGAACTACAATTTATTTGTTTAGATAATAGATATGGAAGGATGTCAGCAGAGTTATCTCCATCACAAATTGGTGGTGTGAAGGAGAATATAGAAAATTATATAAAGTCTTTAGATATAACGGGAGAAAAAACACCTAGATTATCATTTAGTAAAAACTATAAAAGGTTTAATAATGTAGGTAGGTCTTATTTGAAACCAGAGGCTGGTTTTGTCTTAAATGATGATGCTATGGATATATTAGTAAATGAATTATTAGATAGGATACGGGGCTTACAGATACTTAGAACGGGTGGTTATATGAATGTAACTAATCTGGATGTTTTTTATAATAGTACACCAAAAATATTTACTGGAAAAGAGAAAGAAAAGAAAGAAAAATATTTTGAGTATTATGTTGAGGGTTAATTTTTGCTAGTCATAACTATAAATTATGAGGGGAGCATAAAAAGATATACCAAAAAAACTAGAATTGGTTTTAGTAGTAAAAACAATACAATAAACAGTTATAGAAAAGAATCTATTTTTGGTATTATATGCAGAATATGTGGTGATATAAGAAAGATTGAAGATATTTTAAAAGAGGATGAGTTTTTTAATAATATTTACAACAATTTTTACTATGAAGATTTGACACCAAATAATATTAATACAGAAGTAATTATGTCTTCTAATTTTAATACATTAAATAAGTATGTATATAGTGGTATAATCAATAACAATCATATAGCTTTTGAAGTGGAATATAGTTACATATTCTGGAATATTTTATATTTATCTATTGAAGAAATTGAGATATTTATGCAAGATAAGAATTTTGAAATAAAAGATAAAAAGAAAAGAGATTTTTTAGATATAGTTGATCGATTGAAGGAAATAGAGAAACATTCTAGTATTTATGTAAGAGCTATGTATGAGCAGTTGAATAGAATTAAGTATAAATATGATACCAGTGTATTTTTAACAAAAGGTGAAAGGATTGCTGGTTTTTCTTTTACAGAGAAGTCCTCTATAACACCAAAAGATTTTATAGTTTTTTATGGTGGTGTAGAATATAAAAAAATATTAAATGATATTATGTTGGTTGAGAAGGGTTTTTCTGGAAGATTAAAAATAGTAATTGATGTAAATATAGAGCAATCTATGGAGATAAAAAATATGATAGAAGAATCATTAGTTTCATCTTTTAGATTTTTTAAGAAAGGGTTTGCTTGGGTAGATAAAATGGAGATTATTGTATGAAGTATTATATTGAATTGAGTGTCAAAAAAAACAATAAATTTTTTATTACAAAGTTATACAAACAAATACATTATTCTATATCAAAGAGTAAAAGTAATAGTATAGGCATATCATTTGCAAAATACACTCGTACTGAAGATAAGAGTTCACTGGGTAATGTTATTCGGGTGTTTTCAAAAACAAAAAAGGGATTGAATGAATTAAATTTATATAAAAATACAAAAAATTTTAATTTTAATTTTTCTATATCAAAGATATTAGAGGTTCCTAAGGATACTAAACATTGTGTTTTTATGAGAATGAATGTTAAATCAAAATCTAAATTGTTGAAGAAGTATAATGCTGAAGAGATTAAAGAGTATTATAAGAATGTAAAAGCAGAAAACTATCCAAACCTTAGATTATTTAGTAATTCATCAAATAGAAAATTTGTATTGTATATAATGAAGGAAGAAAGAGAGGAAGCATGTTCTGGGGAATTTAATGGTTATGGATTAAGTAGTGGTGCTACTGTTCCCGATTTTTAATTTTTTATAATTGTTTGAAATTATACTATATTTGTATTATAAATAATGTATTATTTGTGTGTAAAGGAAGTGTAGTTGATTGCAAATACAAAAAATCAGAAGTTAGATGAGCATTCATTTGTTGTTGCTAAAGTAGCTGTTGAGATATATAAAAGGATTACAAAAGATACTAATAAACCATTAATATTGTCTGTTTATTTATCTAGTTTATTTCATGATATATCAAAAGTCGATAAGAATTTTCAAGATTTCTTAAAACAAAAACTAAAATCAAAAAATGGTATTGGGGATATAAGTAATGGTGTTCATATAAATTCTAAAAAGGGATTTACATTTGATGAATATGCTAGACATAATGAAATTTCATATGCTATTTACAAAATATTGAATACAACTAGTTTTGATAAAAATATAGAGAATGTTATATTATATCATCACGATAGACCTTTACGAAGAAAAAGTAAAAAGAAGTTTAATACAATAAATGAAGTTTTATATGATTCAGAAAAATTAGATGTAGAAGATTTAATAAAAAAATCTTTATTTTTGATAGACAATTTAATTAGAATAATTAAGGATTACAATGAAGATCCTAGTGTATTGATATGTTTAAGAGAGATAAAGTCAAAGATAAATTTAGATAGAGATAAACTATCTTTAGCGATCCCTAAATACAAAGATTATACAAAAACAGAGACAAAAGATTTAATGTTAGAGGCTGGACATTATAGTGATTTCAGTATAATAAAATCATGTTTAATAACAGCAGATAGGTTGGTATCTGGAACAACATATGATTTATCTACAATAATAAAAAATAAACAATTAGATTTATTATACAGCAAGATATTTAATTGTGATGGGGAATTAGATAGATATTTAATTAATTATTTAGAAAATAAAGAGTTTAAGAATGAAAGGGGTATTAGGCAAAAAGAATTAGCAGATAATATATGCTTAAATGATTCATTAAATGATAGAAATGTTAGTGTATTATCTGGAGCAGCTGGTTGTGGAAAGACAAAAATATCATTAGAGTATGCTAAAAATCACAATGCAAAAAAGATAATATTTGTGTGTCCTAGAGTTCAAGTTTGTTTGAGTTTATTTAATGATTTATTGGTTGATGTTACTGATAAAGATAAATGTGATAATATAGAGATATTTACTGGGGAATATAAATTAACAGGTAGTTTAACAAATGAAACTAAGGAAGATGAATATTTAACTGGTGATATTATAATAACAACAATAGACCAGATTTCATCTACTATAGTAAATCATAAGATGTCTAATTTTTTAATAGATTTTATGCAGTATGTTATTATTTTTGATGAATTTCATGAGTATGTATCTATTCCAGAATTGTTGTTATTATTTATTGAATTAGTAAAAATAAAAGAAAAAAGTAAATCCCCATCATTGTTAATATCAGCTACACCAAACTACACATTTTTGGAAGAATGTTTGGGTATAAATTCAGAAAGTGTAAAAGAGATGCCGTCATTTAATTGTAACAAATATTCATTTGATTTTGATGAATATGAGGATAATTTTAACAATATTTTTTATAGAGAGCAAAACAATAAAGAATCTACATTTGTAATTTGTAATACAGCAAAAACACAACAACAAAGTTTTATTAAAAATTATACTAAAGAAAATAGTATATTATTTCATTCAAAATATACAGCTGAGGATAGGAAAGATATATTCAATAAGGTATATAAATCATTTAATAGAAAAGGAAGTAAGGAATATAATACTTTAAGGTCTGGACCTTTAGTACAAGCTTCATTAAACATAAGTTGTGAGTATATGATAACAGAGTTGTCTAGTGCTGAGAATATATACCAAAGAATTGGGAGATTAGATAGGTTTGGCGATAATAAAACTGGATTGAACAAGTGTATTATATCAAAAGCAAAGGATGGTAGAAATCGTAGTTATTTGTTTTTGAAAAATATGTATATAGAAAAACAATCTAAAGTTTTTTATGATTTTTTGAAGAAGAATTATTTACATAAAATATTTACATTAAAAGATTTTTATACTAGTTATAAAGAGTTCCATAGTATACACAGGGGAGTGATATCTAAGGAGCTGAATGATTGTTTAATAGCATCATCCAAACATTTAACAGAAACATTTGATGTACAATTTTCATATAAAGTTAGAAGTAAGAAAGAGTTGAAAGTTATTGGTGAAAAAGCATTGAGAGGGAATAGTGTTTTTGTAAATATGGCAATAGTAAAGGTGAATAATGCTGAGTTCATTCATACGGATGAATATTTAACACAAGATGGTGTTGATATACCAATAACATTAAATTTATCTGAACTAAGTGATGATGATAAAACAAACGATAAAATTAGTGATTTTATAAATTTGAGAAAATATATAGAGTATTCAAATGCAAATGATTATAATAAGTATACAAACACATATAATCATGTTAGGTATTTATCTAGGTTTTTTCAATTTCCTATTTATTTGAGTTACACAAAAAATAGTGAAGCTAATAAAAAAGATATTTCAGAAAGTAAGTATTATTATTATACTACAGAAAAACAGTCTGTTGGTGTAATAAAAAATATAGACGAAAAAGCATTTATAAATACTTTATAAAAATTGGAGATTGAGTTTATGAGTATAAAAGTTAATAACGATACACACAAAAGATATGTTATAGTTTTATTGGGTGACAATAGTGGTTGTAGTCATGTGAGACATAGATTTACACATTTTTATATGTCAGCACATGATCATTTTGGTTTTGTGCCAATTATGACACCAATACCTATATTTGATGTTAATATATTAATGCAAACAAAAGCAATAATAATTCAAAGACCAGTTAGTAGGTATATGTTGGATATAGTAAAGAACTACAAGTCTTTACAATCAAAATATAATTATAAATTGATATCTGAGTTTGATGATCAATTGTGGACTATTGAGGGGCAGGGTATTCCAGAATACAATTCTTCTTCTATGAGATTTAATATAAAAGAGACGGATGAGGTGTGTAAAGAATCTTTACCGTTGTTTGATTTATGTGTTGTATCCACAGATTATTTGAAGATGAAATTAGTTGAACATTTTAATTTAAAAAACATTGAAGTATTACACAATAGGATTCCAAGATATTTGTGGAATAAAAGTAGGAAAGAGAAGAAGGAATTTGACTTAATAAAACCAAAAGTTTTGTATAGTGGTTCTCCATTACATTATAGAAATCCAGTACCACCTAGAAAACCAACACCAGAAAATCCAAGTGGTTTTGCTGGTATTACTGAATTAAAGGGTGATTTTAAGTATGGGTGGATTGAGTGGTTGATAAAGAATATAAAAGAAGAGAAGATTGATTTTGTAGTTATGGGAGTGGTTCCATGGTTTTTAGAAGAAGTAAAGGATATGATTGAGTTAGTGGGATGGGTTGATACAGTATCATATGCAAGAACTATATTAAATATAAATGCAGATTTTCAAATAGCACCATTGGTAAACAATCCATTTAATAAATGTAAATCAAATTTAAGATATTTAGAAAGTTGTGCTTCTGGATCGGTGTTATTGGCAAATGTTTTTGATGATAATAAACATAGTCCATTTGAGGTTATACCAGAGGAGTGTAAAATATCTGAATTTGCTACGGCATCTGAGATAGATGAAAAGTTTTGGAAGTTGTGTGATAAGGATTTATATAATAATATCTTAAATAAAAACTACAATTATTTGAATGATAATGGTTGTTGGACAGAGAGTGATACACATTTAAATAAGATGATATGTATAGTTGAGCCTGAGGAGAATAACTTAATATAAAAAGTTATTTATAAATACATTATGAGCAACAAAAGTTTTGAAAGTTTGAGAGATGTTTTTGATTTGGAGGAAACAAATAAAGTTATTGAAGAAACAATAACTAAAAAGAATGATTTGAAGTCTAAATCAAAGGACCAGAAATATGTTTTAGATAATTATGAATATCTGAAATCTGAGTTACAAGATTTAATAGCAACAAATAGAATTGTATTACAAGAAGTTGCTAATAGTTGTAAGATGGGGGCACCACCATCAATGTTTGAGGTGTATGCAACTTTATCTACAACTATATCAAAAAACATAATGGATTTAGCAAAGATTGAGCAAGTTATAACTGATTATCAGGTTACAGAGACAAAAGAAGATATAGCGTATGAGAAGATAAAACAGAAAGAGCAATTAGCATTGTTAAAAAACTCTAAGAGTAATAAAACAAGTATTACACAAAACAATACATACAATTATACAAGTAAGGAGTTGTTGAAGGAGTTGATATCTGTTGAAAAAAAGGATGAGGTAGTAAATACATTGGAGGAGATACCAGATTTCAATTTGGATTAAGATATGAAGTTTTCAGTTTACTATAGAATACAAAACAGAGATGAGTTTTTTGAATATTTCTTTAAAAAATATTCAGCTAAATTAGACGATTCTATTGTTGAAGAAGTTAGAGAAAAGTATAGTGATTTATTAGAACTTATAGTAAAAATGGTTTTAGATAAAAACATTGATGATTTGAAGGTAATGTTATGTAAGTATAATTCAAATGTATCCAGGGAATTTTTTGATTATATAACAAATTCAAAGACAAAACGAAAAAAGAAGGATTACATACTAAAATCAATAGACAATTATTTTAATGTGAAACAACCTAATGAGGGAGAATAAAAATATGAAAGATTTTAACAAATACTTAAACGAAAAAGTAAAACCTATAACATTTGAAAATTTGAAACACAAGCATATTTTGTTATCTGAAGCGGATGATGATTTTGATATGGATGATGGTGGAGGTGATCCATTTGGTGATGATGATGGTGGAGATGATCCATTTGGTGATGATGATGGTGGGGGTGATCCATTTGGTGATGATGATGGTGGTTTCGGTGGTGGTCCAGATAATGATGGTAATAGTGATGATGGTGAAGGTAGTGATGGAGAGAAAAAGAGTTATAATTTAGATGAATATGAAGATGATCCTGATTGGACACAGGGCACTGTGGATACTGATGATATAGTATCTCCTAAAACATCAGCTGAAGCTGTATATGATGTAGAGGGTGTATTAAACGCTATTAACACTACAGTAGAAGCATTACCAGAGGAAGAATTGGCTGAGATAGAAAAGGTGAAGAGAGCTATTGAGTTGATTTTTAATGGTAAGATATTAAAAGCAGATGATGTTATTTTTTCCAACAGTAAAAATGCTTCATATTTAATAAGAAAAATTGGTGAAAAGATTGATGAGAGAACAAGAAATTATATGTTAATAAAGATAAAAACACCATTAATAAAGCAGAGAAATTTGAATAAAAAAGAAATTGCAGATATAAAAAATGATGTTGAAGAGATTCGTGGAACACTAGCTGATTTAAAGTAATGGAGAGAGAATGTCTATAGAGATGCCTAGAAAATTATACACAACAGCTTTATCTGATCCACAAGCTAACTTTCTATTTTCTGTTGCATTTTTTGTAACAAAAACAGATAGGGGGACAAAAATTAGTGGAGCACATAATCAAGTTGGTTATGATATGTTGATGGATGATCATTCAAGGACAGTTATAAAAGCTAGTTTACCTGGTATAGAACAGACTATAGCAACAAGCCATTTTTTAGGAACAAAAAAATCATATGTAGTTAGGCGTGACTATAGTGGGGATACAACTTTATCATTTTATATGCGTAGTGAATCAAATGAAAATTTATTTATTTTGAAGAATATATTTCGTGAGGAAAAAGAGTTTAAGGATGTATACCATTATAAAGAGTTTGCAAATGTTTTTGATAGAATAACAATAACTTTATATACAAAAATGTTTTCAAAGACAGATGCTTTAACAAATTTTCATTTACATAATTGTATAGTTACTAAAGTAGATATGGGTGATTTAGATTATGAGGGTGAATCTTTATTGAATTATAATGTAACAGTACATTATGATGACTGGACTTACGATATAGTTACTGAAACGGGAATATAAATAGTATATGGGTATAGGAGATATAATATGTGAATATATTTATGGGAGTTTTTTAACAATAAAGGCTTCTTTAGAGATTATTCAAAAAACATCAAAACTAATGTTGCGTTCTTTGGATACTTTATTTAATACATCATTAAATATAGTTCGTCATACGATTGATGCATTTATACAGGGTTCTGTTGATAGTATATTAGTATTCAGTAAGTTTATGGTAGATATATTAATGAGTTTTTCTCCAATATCTCAGGAACAATTGTGTGATGGTTTATTTAGGTGTACAGCGTTTATTGTAGAGGTATTAGATGATCAAAGTCTATTTACAAGAGCAATGAAGAAGTATACTAGTTATGAGGGTACTACACAGGCTGAATTATATAGAATAGTATATAATTTCGATGAGTTTAGGACAACATTTTGTAATTTTGGTGTTACATTTAATTTTGGTGTAGATTCAATTAGAGAGTCATTAAAAAAAATAAAATTAAAAAGCCATGAGTATTTAAATAAATTAGAAAAGAAAAAAGAAGAAATTAGGAGATTTATACAAAATTATATAAACACATTAATTGATTTAGGTTTATTTGATTTGTTGAATAAGTTAAGGGATTTTTTTGATTGTGTATTAGTAGATAGTGAGGTTTGTACATCTATTGCTACATCTAGTTCATTTTATAATCATATTTTATCTAAATGTAGAATACAGGAAGTTAATGGAAGTTATACTTTTGATACTGAGCTAAACAATAAGTATTTGAATTATTTTGATGGCAAAATAAATGAGTTATCTAACTTAAATAAAAAAATTGATGAATTGATTGATAGTTTTGTAAATCCATTCCAGACAAAAAATTATAAAAATGCTTATAATTTACATAAAGTGTTAAAAAGAACAGGGAAGTATTTATATAAAAAAATTAATAAGTTTTTTGTAATTTCTGATGTTGGTTTATTTTATGGACAAGTAAAAAACATTTTTGATTTACAGGATGATATATATAGTTTAGACTATATTATGGATAATGTTAATTTGGATGAAGAAAATAATAGAGTGGATGTAAGTTTAAATAACAAAAAGATTACAATATTCCCTGTAGATTTTTCTTCATTTGGTATAGAAGAAGAAATCTTAGACAATGAATTATATTTATATAGAGATGATTTGAATGTACCAATAGATACATCTGGAGTAATTTTAGATGAGAATGAAAAATTTATATCTATATTAAATGGTGTAGATAAAATACATAGAGATAAAGATGGGTTTATTTATATAAATTCTAAAAAGTATTATGATAAATTTAATTCTTATATAAGAGAGACAAATGTTGTAAAGGCTTATTAATATTATGGAAAAAGACTTATACAAAAAACAAAGAGATTTATTATTTGAAGTGTGTAGAAAAATTGCTATAGACCAAAAAACACCAAATTGGATTAGTTCATTATTACGAGAATATGTAATGAAGGCTAGAAAATTAGATGTTTCAAATACTAATGTTGTTGAGAAAAAAGAAGAAGTAACTAAAGATGAGAGATTGGAGATTGGTGATATTGTAAAATCCACAATAGAAAATGATAATTATGAGTATAAAATAATAAAAGAATATGATTCAATTGATGATGTTAGACTGTTTGTTTTGAAAATAATAAAGAGTGATAATAATAAGCATAACAATTTAATAGTTCATAATGTTTCTGAAAATATTCTAATTAAGAAATAAGATGGGGAATTAAAAATGTTACCTTTAAATAAAAATTCAGATTTCAAAGATATAAAAGATTCTAAAGTAATAAATCCATACTATGATATTAATGGTGATAAGATGGATAAAGAGATACAAATATATGGTGCAAAAGCATTGGATCAGGCTATAGAAATGGTATTGGCAACAGAACCAGGTGAGAGGTTATTTAATATAACTTTTCAATCTCCATTATATCAAATGTTGTTTGATAATTTTAGTAATTTAGAAAATTTAATGGAAGGTGTTTATAATTCAATAGAAAAGTGGGTCCCTATAGTAATTGATAGAAAAAATACTAAATTAACAAAATATGAAAACATTCATTCAATTGCTTTTGAAATTCCTTATGTATCCACCGATGGAAAAATTAAACATATATTTTCTAGGGTTATAGGAAGATAATTAAAAAGTTCCCCTTAATTCAAAAATAATTACTATATTTGTGTGTATAGTAAAAGAGGTGAATATGGCAAAAAAAGCTAAACCATTTGTAAAATGGATTGGTGGTAAAACACAATTGTTAAGTGAAATTAATATGATTTTACCTAAAGAACTTATACAAACAGATTTTACATATGTAGAACCATTTGTTGGTGGTGGTGCTGTGTTATTTCATATGTTGTGTAATTATCCAAATATGAAAAAAATAGTTATAAATGATGTTAATTTAGATTTAATTAATACATATAAAACAATTGCAAATAATCATAAAGAGCTTATTTTAATTCTTAAAGAATTAGAGAGAGAGTTTCATGATTTAGAAGAAGATGAAGAGAATAAACAAATATATTACTATGACAAACGCACATTATATAATTCTAAAACAGAAAATAAATTAAATCAGTCTGCACTTTTTATTTTTCTAAATAAAACCTGTTTTAATGGTTTATATAGGGTAAACCAAAAAGGAGAATTTAATACTCCCATAGGAAGATACAAAAAACCAACTATATGCGATGATGCAAATATTTGTGTAGTAAATGAAATCTTGCAGAATGTAGAGATTCTAAATGGAGATTTTGAACAAACATTGAAATATGCGAATCCAAATTCATTGTTTTATTTTGACCCACCATATAAACCTATAAATGAATCATCAAATTTCACTGAATATACAAAAGGTGGGTTTAATGATTCTGAGCAAATTCGTTTGAGAGATTTTTGTATACAATTACATAAACTAGGGCATACATGGATTTTAAGTAATTCAGATGTAAAAAAACAATATGAAAGTAATTCTTTTTTTGATGATTTATATAAGGATTTTACTATTAAAAGCGTTTTAGCAAAAAGAACTATAAACGCTAATGCAAATAGAAGAGGGAATGTATCTGAATTATTAATAACAAACCAAACCCGTGAGCAATTAAATGAAAGAGGTGAATATGAATTTTAATGAAAACTTATATATTGAATTAAAAAGATTCTTATTAAAGAGAAATTTTTTTGTTGTGGATAAAATGAATTTTAACGTGCCTTATAACCACGATATAATTTTATTTAGATATATGGACCCAAAAACAAATTTAGATGGAAACTATAGGATTAGTATTACATTAAAAAGAAAAAAAATATTATTTTTTAATTTTCATTATATGATTATAAATAACATACAATACACTGATTATATAAACACAAAAAATAAAAAAATCAAAAAAATAAAAACATACAATTGGGAAGATATAAACTATAAATATAGAGTTAAAAAAATATTTAGTAATAGTTCTTTTTACAGAAAATTAAATAAAACAGTAGTTAAATTAGTCAATAACCCACGAACCTAAAGGTTCGGGGCTTGCAAAAAGCCTTGTTGACTAGCCTAAGTTATTAAATTAACTACGTTGTTTTAGTTATCACACCATAGAATGTTTAGTCTAGTTCTATGCAACTGTGTCGGCTCTGTAAAAGTTCTGAGAGGTAGGAGCGGTCAACCGAATGTGTATGTTCTCACATACAAGCTACAACAACATTGGCTAAGACTACATCACCCGAAAGGAGGACGAAACTTGAGAGTATTCGTTATTAATCAAAGAAAAGAACCATTAATGCCAACTACACAACAAAAAGCAAGAAAGTTGCTCAGGAGTGATAAAGCTAAAATTTACAAAAGAGAACCATTTACAATACAGTTGCTCGTTCAGACGGGAGAGTCTAAACAAGAAATAAATCTTGGTGTAGATGCAGGTTCAAAATTTGTAGGGTTGTCTGCTACTACAGAGAAAATGGAATTATTCTCTGCTGAATATAAGCTAAGGAATGATATAGTTGACTTAATTTCAACCCGTAGACAAAACAGGAGAACTAGAAGAAACAGATTAAGATATAGACAAGCAAGGTTTCAGAACAGAAATAAGAATAAAGGTTGGTTAGCACCAAGTGTTCAACATAAAATAGATAGCCATATCAATATTGTAAACCTGATTCATTCCATCTTACCAATATATAAGATTATTGTTGAAACTGCTTCATTTGACATTCAAAAGATACAAAATCCAGAAGTGAATGGAAAAGAATATCAAGAAGGAAATCAATTAGGATTTTGGAATGTGAGAGAGTATGTGTTGTTCAGAGATGGTCATAATTGCAAACATTGTAAAGGCAAATCAAAAAACAAGATACTGAATGTTCATCACATTGAATCACGTAAAGTGGGAGGCGATAGTCCGAACAATTTGGTAACACTTTGCAAAACATGCCATGATAATCACCATAAAGGTAGAATAGATTTAAAAATTAAACGTGGGAAATCTTTTAAAGATGCGACATTTATGGGAATTATGAGATGGTCATTATATAATCAGTTGAAAGCAAAATATTCCAATGTTTCAATGACATATGGGTATATAACTAAAAACATACGTATTGAAAATGGATTGGAAAAATCTCATAGAGTGGACGCAAGGTGCATAAGTGGTAATCCACTAGCAGAACCAAGTGATAGTTGGTATTTCATGGAGAAGAAAAGATGTCAAAATAGACAGATTCACAAGGCTAATATTCTAAAAGGCGGAAGGAAGAAATTAAATCAAGCTGAATACACAGTAAAAGGTTTTAGGCTGTTCGACAAAGTGAGATTCGACAATAAAGAATATTTCATATTTGGAAGAAGGAATAGTGGATATTTTGATATTAGAGATTTAGAAGGCAATAAGGTAAACAAAGGCAGTATTAACTTTAATAAATTACAGTTAATGAGTGTTAGAAAATCAATACTATTTGAAAGGAGGATGGCGATTCCTCCGCTAGCCTAAAGGCATAGCGGTTTCCTCGCCGACAATATATGAAAAAAGTGAGATTAAATGAGGTGGATTGTGGATAATATTTTTAACGATTTTTTTGGGAATGGTATTTTTAATGGAGCTTTTACTAACACAACAAGTAAAAAATCTAATATAGTAAATTTAGATGATGAGTATATTGATGATGTTTTTCATGATATTAATGATTTGCCGATTAATGTGTATATTGTAGAAAACAAATGTAAAGTAATTGAATTGGAAGTGGCAAATAAAACAAAAGAAAATATAAAAGTTAAATCTTTAACACAAAACAATAAAAGATATTTATTAATTTCAGTTAATGAACCAAATGAGGTTGAAGAATTAAATGTTGATTATAAATTAAAGAATATAAAAAAATACGATGGTTTGAAGTTTAAGGTTTTTGTTGAAGATGAATTGGATTTAAAGACTTTAAGGCCCACGGTAAAAAATGGTATGTTAAAAATAACGATTAGCTTTAGAAAATAAATAAAATGATGAGAATTGAACCTCTCATCACTAAAGTGACGAGATTCCTGCTTCACGGAATGTTGCTAATTGCTTAGTCTTACATATTCTCCACAGGCTTATATTTCGATAGTTCCTACCGTATTTGTTTTAGTTATTGATTAACATATGCCGTCAGTTCATCCCACGACTAAAGTCACGGGTGTTCTCGCTTATTTTATAAAAACTTAAAACTTTCTCAAAAGACTTTTCATAAAGTTATATTTACCATTAACATAAATTTCTCTTTTTACAACTTCATCATTTTTATATTGTAACCTAAGACCATTCATTTCACCATTCTTGTATTCTGTTTTTGATTTTAGACTTCCATCTTTATTATATTCTTCCAAAAAACCATTTAATTTATCATTTTCATAATTCATTTTTTGAGTTAGATTTCCATTTTCATCATATGTTTTAGCCACACCGTTTTTTTTACCTTTTTCATATCTAATCTCTGAATGTATATTTGCATTCTCGTAATACTCTCTAACAATTCCATCAACTTTACCTGATTTATAAGGCACTTTAAATGCTATTAATCCATTATCATAATACCAGGTTTCAAAACCGTGTCTTACACCATTTCTAAATGAAATTGTTTTTTCTAAATAACCACTTGGGTAATATATTTTATGGATACCAACATGTAAATCATTTTTGTATGATTCTTCATATTTAATTGAACCGTTTTCATAGTACCCACGGCTTAAACCTTCTAGTTTACCATTTTTTACTTTATCTTTAGACATTACTTCTCCAGATTCATAATATCTCATAAGATAACCGTGTTCAACTCCGTTTACTATAGGAACTTCACTATATAACTTGCCACTTTCATAATATTGTTTTTTTGTTCTTTTTCTTGTATTCATATAGTATTTATAATTTTAAATACTCCTTAAATTCTTTTAATAATTTACTATCTAATGTAACCAAATGTTTACTTTCTTCTATATCTTTATAACGATAATTAAATCTAATACCTTTCATTTTAAATTTTATTTTTTCAGCTAAATCAAATTTTTCGGATTTTAAAGCTTTTACATATTTTTCTATGAGGGTGTAGCTTCCTTTTGTGGATAAATTAAATCTATGTGGAACTTCTTCTACAACCTTAAAATTATAATTCCACATGTCTATGTTTTTATCAAATGGGGAATTTTCAAACATACTATACATACTCTCAATATTCCCAACATCCCAGTTACTTATATCCTGATTAAATTGTGATTTATAAAACATATAATTCATATACTTAACATTAGAAACATTCCATTTAGATATATCACCATTGAATTTTGAATTTTTAAACACCAGATTCATATACTCAACATTACTAACATCCCATTTACTTATATCCTGATTGAATTTTGAATTAAAAAACATACCACCCATATTCTCAACATTACTAACATCCCACTTACTTATATCCTGATTGAATTTAGAATAAGAAAACATCCTATCCATATTTTTAACCTTACTAACATCCCACTTACTTATATCCCCATTGAATTGTAAACCTTCAAACAAACTATTCATATCAGTCACACCTGATACATCTATATGATTCAAATCTGCTTCATTCCCAAGTCTTTTAATTTCTGATTTAACTATATCGTGAATATTATCATTATTAGCAACTATCCTCTTTTCCATAAATACTCCTTAAATTCTTTTAGTAATTTACTATCCATACTAACTAAATGTTTACTTTCATTTACATCTTTATAACGATAATTAAATCTAATACCTTTCATTTTGAATTTTATTCTATCAGCTAGATCAAATTTTTTGTTTTCTAAAGCTTTTGTATATTTTTCTATGTGGGTGTAATTCTCTTTTGTATTTAGTTGAAAATTATATGGTTCTTCTTCTACTGCCTTAAAATTATAATTCCACATGTCTATGTTTTTATCAAATATAGAATCTTCAAACATACGATACATATTCTCAACATTCCCAACATCCCAATTGCTTATATCCTGATTGAATGGTGATTTAGCAAACATATAACCCATATCCTCTACATTACTAACATCCCAATTGCTTATATCCTGATTGAATGGTGAATTTTCAAACATATAACCCATATCCTCAACATTACTAACATCCCAATTGCTTATATCCTGATTAAATTGTGAATTTTCAAACATATTTCTCATGTTCTTAACATTCCCAACATCCCAGTTACTTATATCTTGATTGAAAATTGATTTATAAAACATACAATACATACTCTTAACATTACTAACATCCCAGTTACTTATATCCTGATTGAATGGTGATCCAGCAAACATCCAACTCATATCCACAACATTCCCAACATCCCATTTACTTATATCACCATTGAAATCAGAACCATTAAATAACCCCCACATATTCGTCACACCACTAACATCTATATGATTCAAATCTGCTTTATTCCCTAATCTTTCAATTTCTGATTTAACTACATCTTTAATATTCTCATCATTAACAGCTATCTTCTTTTCCATAAATACTCCTTAAATTCTTTTAGTAATTTACTATCTAATGTAACCAAGTGTTTATTTTCATTTACATCTTTATATCGATAATTAAATCTAATACCTTTCATTTTAAATTTTATTTTCTCTGCTAAATCAAATTTTTTGGATTTTAAAGCATTTGCATATTTTTCTATTAATGTATAACTTCCTGTTGTATATAATTCAAATGACCCTGGATCTTCTTCTACTAACTTAAAATTGTAATTCCACATGTCTATGTTTTGATTGAATGGAGAACCAAAAAACATATTCTCCATATCCACAACATTACTCACATCCCAATTACTTATATCCTGATTGAATGGTGACTCACTAAACATACCATACACATCCTTAACATTCCCAACATCCCAGTTACTTATATCCTGATTGAATTTAGATTCATAAAACATACCACGCATACTCTTAACATTACTAACATCCCAACCACTTATATCCTGATTGAATTTAGAATTAAAAAACATACCCCACATATCCACAACATTCCCAACATCCCATTTACTTATATCTCCATTGAATTTTGAATTGCGAAACATCCAATTCATATTCTCAACATTCCCAACATCCCATTTACTTATATCTCCATTGAAATCAGAACCATTAAATAACCCCCACATATCCGTCACACCACTAACATCTATATGATTCAAATCTGCATCATTACCAAGTCTTTCAATTTCTGATTTAACTATCCTTTTAATATTATTATTATTAGCAACTATTTTCTTTTCCATAAATACTCCTTAAATTCTTTTAATAGATTACTATCTAAAGTAACCAAATGTTTATTTTCATTTACATCTTTATAACGATAATTAAATCTAACACCTTTCATTTTGAATTTTATTCTATCAGCTAGATCAAATTTTTTGTTTTCTAAAGCTTTTGTATATTTTTCTATGAGGGTGTAGCTTCCTGTTGTACTTAAATCAAAATTCAATGGTTTTTCTTCTACTAACTTAAAATTATAATTCCACATGTCTATGTTTTTATCAAATGGGGAATTTTCAAACATACTATACATATCCTTAACATTCCCAACATCCCAACCACTTATATCTTGATTGAATTTTGAATTAAAAAACATACCATACATATTCTCAACATTACTAACATCCCAGTTACCTATATCCTGATTGAATGGTGTATTGGAAAACATTCTAAACACACTCTTAACATTCCCAACATCCCAACTACTTATATCTCCATTGAATTTTGAATTGCGAAACATCCAATTCATATTCTCAACATTCCCAACATTCCACTTACTTATATCTCCATTGAAAAATGAATCACTAAACAAATTATTCATATTAGTCACACCACTAACATCAATATGATTCAAATCTGCTTCATCACCAAGTCTTTTAACCTCATCTTCAACTACATCTTTAACATTCTTATCATCAACAACTATCCTCTTTTCCATAAATACTCCTTAAATTCTTTTAATAAATTACTATCCATACTAACCAAATGTTTACTTTCGTTTACATCTTTATAACGATAATTAAATCTAATACCTTTCATTTTGAATTTTATTCTCTCAGCTAGATCAAATTTTTTGTTTTCTAAAGCTTTTACATATTTTTCTATTAATGTATAACTTCCTGTTGTTTTTAATTCAAAATTATATGGTTTTGCTTCTACTAACTTAAAATTATAATTCCACATGTCTATGTTTTTATCAAATGGGGAATTTTCAAACATACCATACATATCCCTAACATTCCCAACATCCCAGTTACTTATATCCTGATTGAATTGTGAATTATTAAACATACCCCACATATTCCAAACATTCCCAACATCCCAATTACTTATATCCCTATTGAATTTTGAACTATTAAATATACAACCCATACTCTCAACATTACTAACATCCCAGTTACTTATATCCTGATTGAATGGTGTATTGGAAAACATACTATTCATATTTTCAACCTTACTAACATCCCAGTTACTTATATCCTGGTTAAATGGTGACTCACTAAACATATAAGCCATATCCTCAACATTACTCACATCCCAGTTACTTATATCTTGATTGAATTTAGAATTAGAAAACACACTATTCATATCCACAACATTACTAACATTCCACTTACTTATATCCTGATTGAATTTAGAATCAGAAAACATCCAACTCATATTCTCAACATTACTCACATCCCAATTAGATATATCACCATTGAAAATTGAATCACTAAACAAATTATTCATATTAGTCACACCACTCACATCAATATGATTTAAATCTGCTTTATTCCCAAGTCTTTTAATCTCAGCTCTAACTATCTCTTTAATATTATCATCATTAGCAACTATCCTCTTTTCCATAAATAAACTCCTCTATTTATGTATTTATATGAATTGGCATGTGAAACTTTTTTGACGCTCCCACGACCCTAAAGGGTCGGGGATTCTGAAGTCCTTGCGGATACTTCTTTCTGCCCTACAGATACCTTACCCGAAGCAATCTTCTTAGGTTTTCTCTGTATATCATCTTTCGATCTG
>Ga0209075_1000991_pt1 | contig 27232 bp, 27 predicted proteins | sample Stecom2011_FD_187523 | JGI IMG/M metagenome (GOLD analysis project Ga0209075, IMG submission 187523) | Agricultural soil microbial communities from Utah to study Nitrogen management - Steer compost 2011 (SPAdes) (version 2) | ecosystem: Environmental > Terrestrial > Soil > Agricultural land...
GTTCGCGCAGCAATGGGCTGAATGCGGTATATCAGTATGTTTTGTACTGTGGCGGCAGGGCCGGAGTGGACACTTCGCCAGACTGCGCTGGTTCGTGTCAGCAAGCTGCCACAAACCGCTAAGGCCCGGCTGCGGCCTCCTCCGGCCCGGGTCTGCCTGGTACGGGTAGCAGGATTGGTCGCGGCTGAAGCCGCCCATAAAGGGTTGCCTTCCGTGCTGGAGCTGCGTTGTGCGCCTCAGGGCTTGTTCGAAACACTTCAATGGTGAACAGACTTAAATGCCACCCACGCCCTTCCAAACCCTACCAGTAATTTTCCACCGCCACCTGTCCGGGGCGGCGGGTCAGGGACAGTTGCAGGTCGCGCTGTTTGAGCATTTTGCGGGTGTCATCCACCATCTGCGGGTTACCGCAAATCAGTACACGTGAATGCTCTGGCGTCATTTCCAGGCCGACTGTTTCCTCCAGCTTACCGCTTGTCAGCAGCTCGGTAATGCGCCGATCAAGGCAGCCCTCCACCTGCTCACGGGTTACAACAGGCACAAAAACAAACTTGTGCGCATGCTCGGCAATGTATTCACGGGTCAGCAGTTCTTCCAGCAACTCCTGATAGGCCAGCTCGGCATGGGTGCGCACGCTATAAACCAGCACGATGCGCTCAAAACGCTCCCAAACTGAAAAGTCCTGCAAAATCGATAAAAAAGGTGCAACACCAGTACCGGTCGCCAGCATCCAGAGATCACGGCCATCGACAAAACGATCCAGCGTCAGAAAACCCTGTGGCTGCTTTTCGATCAGCAGCTCGTCGCCCACCTTGAGCTGGCTCAGTACGCTGGTAAACTCGCCGTCCGGCACTACGATGGAAAAAAAGTCCAGAAACTCATCAAACGGGCTGGATACCATCGAATAGGCCCGCCACACCAGGTTGCCGCGCCCGCTGCGCACCCCCAGCCGGGCAAACTGGCCGGCGGTAAAACGGAAGCCATCATCACGGGTACAACGAAAACTGAAGAGACTGGGGGTAAGGGGTACAATCTCCGTAATTGTTTGTCGTGTAAACTTTTCATCTGGCTGACTCATATCCGACTCCTTTACTGGGTTATTCATGTACCATTCATACACTTTTTTTCATAAATTTGAAACCGGTAAATTGCATGGCCATTCTAAAATCACCTTTCGCCCATCTGGATCTTGAACGCTTTCCCGTGCAGCAAAACTCTCCGTTGCAGGCTTTCAATGCTGCCGACGAGTACCTTCTGCAGCGCTTGCACGAGCTACGGCTACCCAAAGGCAGCCATGTACTGGTACTGAATGACAGCTTTGGCGCACTGGCCCTGAGTCTATGCCAACAATACAGGGTCAGCAGCTGCAGCGACTCTTTTCTTGCCCAGCAAGGGCTGACCAACAATGCCCACAGCAACCAACTGACAAAAGCCCTCGAAGAGATCAAGCGGGCAAGCCGTACCTGCGAACTGGAAGGCAGCTTTGATGCAGTCCTCATTCAGATACCCAAGACCCTGGCCTTGTTACAAGACCAGCTGGCCGGTTTACAAAAGCTGCTGAACGCCGACACCCTGGTGCTGGCCGGTGCCATGATCAAGCATCTGCCACGGGCAGCGGGCGAGTTGCTGGAACAATATATCGGCCCGGTGCAAGCAAGTCTGGCGCAGAAAAAAGCCCGCCTGCTGCAGGCACAGGTAGCCGGTCTTGCGGAACAGCCCTTCCCTGTCTCCAGCACTTATGCGGTACCTGAGTTTGACCTGAAGCTGGTTAATCATCCTGGCATCTATAGCCAGGACAAACTGGATGTCGGTACCCGCCTGCTGCTGCAGCATGTGCCAGCCGGTCTTGGGGACCAGCGCGTGGCCGACCTTGGTTGTGGCAATGGCGTGCTGGCGCTGGCCTGTGCGCAGCTTAACCCGCAAGCGCAACTGGTGCTGGTGGATGAAAGCCACGCGGCCGTCCGCTCGGCCCGTGACAACTGGCAAGCGGCTTTTGGCCAGCGCGATGTGGAAATTTTTGCCGGCGACGGCCTGCGCACCCTGCCGCCTGCCAGCCTCGATCTGGTGTTGTGCAACCCGCCGTTTCACCAGCAACAGGCGATGAATGATTTTCTCGCCCTGCGCATGTTCCGCCAGGCCCACCGAACCCTGAAACCCGGCGGTGAGCTGTTGGTGGTCGGCAACCGTCATCTGGGCTATCACGCCAAACTGCGCCGCTGGTTTGGCAAGGTCGAACAGCTTGCGGCCCACCCGAAGTTTGTTGTCCTGCGGGCCGTCAAGACAGAAAAAACGGGCCAAACGCCCGCAGAAAAATCCTGACACGAACCAAAGGCAGCGGGCCCATGTAACAGCGTTAAACAGGCCCGCCCCTTTTGTGGCAGCCCCTCACCTAGAAGGGGCCGGAACCCGGCGGTTACAGCATCATGGCCGCAATCCAGCCAAACACCAGCAGCGGAATATTGTAGTGAATGAAGGTCGGCACCACGGTATCCCAGATGTGGTTGTGCTGGCCGTCCATGTTCAGGCCGGCGGTCGGGCCAAGGGTCGAATCCGAAGCCGGTGAGCCGGCATCACCCAGCGCTCCGGCAGTCCCCACCAGGCTGACAATTGCCAGCGGCTCGAAGCCCAGCTGCAGCGCCAGCGGCACAAAGATGGCAGCAATGATTGGCACCGTGGAAAACGAAGAACCGATACCCATGGTCACCAGCAGGCCGACCAGCAGCATCAGGAAAGCACCCAGCCCCTTGCTGTCACCAATGATCGCCACCGAGCTGTCCACCAGTGTCTGCACCTGGCCGGTTTCGCGCATCACCTCGGCAAAACCGGAAGCGGCAATCATGATGAAGCCGATCATGGCCATCATCTTCATGCCCTCGGTGAACAGGTCGTCCACCTCTTTCCAGCGCACCACACCGGACAGCGAAAACACCACAAAACCCAGCAGCGCGCCAATAATCATCGAGTCCAGCCACAGCTGCGCGGCAAAGGCCACGGCCACGGCCACAGCGGCGGCCACCAGGCTTTTCAGGTTATAGCTGCTGCCCACCACCGGCGAGTCGGCGCCCTCTTCCGGCAAGGCATACACCCGCTTGCGACGGTAGCTGAACAGCACCGCAATCAGCAGGCCGGCAAGCATGCCCAGCGCCGGGATGAACATGGCCTTCATCACGCTGATGCCGGTGACATCAACGCCGCCGCGCTCCACGTTGGCCAGCAGGATTTCCTTGAGGAAAATGCCGCCAAAGCCCACCGGCAGGAACATATAGGGGGTAATCAGACCGAACGTCAGCACACAGGCCACCAGACGGCGGTCCAGCTGCATCTTGCTCATCACATACAACAGCGGCGGCACCAGCAGCGGAATGAAGGCAATGTGGATCGGCAGGATGTTCTGCGAGGAAATCGCCGCCAGCAACAGCAGCAGGATCAGCACCCACTTGACCGTCTGCACACCGGTGCCGTCCTGGCGGCCAATGGCCGCCAGAATCTTCTCGGCCAGTGCATTGGCCACGCCGGACTTGCCGATGGCCACGGCAAAGGCGCCCAGCAGCGCATAGGACAGCGCCACGGTGGCGCCGCCGCCCAGCCCCTTGTTGAAGGCCGCCAGCGTCGCATTGATATCCAGCCCGCCCAGCAGGCCGCCCGCCATGGCACCGATGATCAGCGCCACCACCACATGCACGCGACACAGGCTGAGCACCAGCATCAGCGCCACGGCAATTACAACAGCATTCATGGTTTCCCCCGGAAGCTTCCCGTAAAAGCGGGCTACTCTAGCGCAGGCAATTCACCCCAGACAAGGACAAAACCCTGCTTTGCAGTCAAAATCCGGTCACATGAGATATATAATGCCAGTTGCCAACAAAGCAGCGCCCATCTTGCGCTATGCTGACCAGCCAACTGGAGTGTTTTATGCTGATACCTCATGACCAGCTCAGTGATACGGCGCTACGCGGCCTGATAGAGGATTTTGTTACCCGGGACGGTACTGATAATGGCGATGACACCCCCTTTTCCACCCGTATTGAGCGGGTGCAGCGGGCCCTGGAAAAAGGTCAGGCAGTCATTTTGTTCGATAAACCTACTGGGCAATGCCAGCTATGCCTGCGCCACCAGGTACCCAAAGAGCTGCTGGAAGAGTGATACGCATAAAAAAGGCCAAACGCACCAATACACCCGGTCCCGGGCAAGGCCTTTGCCCGGCCTCAATGACAAGGACCACCGGATATATCAGCTGCCCGCATCGTCCCTGCGATTGATGCCATACTTACGCATTTTTTCCACTAACGTGGTACGCCGGACCTGCAAGCGCTCAGCGGCACGGGCAACAACTCCGCCCACTTCGTCCAGTGCTTTTTCAATCAGGCTCTGCTCGATATTGGCCAGATGCTCACGCAGGTCGATACCTTCTTCCGGCAGCGCCTGCTCGGCCGAAATAACCGGTGCCTGCCCCTGAATCAGCTCATTCAGTACCGCACGCTCGGACAGTTCCTCGCGCATTTCCTGCACTTCCGCGTCTTCTTCGATATAGCGGTATTTCTTCGGCAGTTCGCTAATGCCAATGACGCCATGCGGGTGCATGATGGCCATGCGTTCGACCAGGTTGGCCAGTTCACGTACATTACCGGACCAGTCGTGCTGACACAGCGACATAATGGCTGCTGCATTAAAGCGAATCGAACCGCGCTTTTCCTTTTCCATGCGCATGACCAGCTCATTGATCAGCAACGGAATATCTTCTGTACGCTCGCGTAACGCCGGCATTTCAATCGGAAAAACATTGAGACGATAGTAAAGGTCTTCGCGGAACTTGCCTTCAGCAATCATGGCTTCCAGATCCCGGTGAGTTGCTGCAATCACACGGACATCTGCCTCAATCGACTTGTTGCCACCGACCCGCTCAAACTTGCGTTCCTGCAACACCCGCAAAATCTTCACTTGCATTGGCAGGGGCATATCGCCAATTTCATCAAGAAACAAGGTGCCACCACGTGCCAGCTCAAAGCGCCCGTCACGAGCACTGATGGCGCCAGTAAAAGCACCTTTCTCATGGCCAAACAGCTCGCTCTCCAGCAACTCCGCAGGGATTGCACCGCAATTGACTGGCACAAAGGGGCCTTCTTTGCGGTCGGAGTTATAATGCAGGTTGCGCGCTACCACTTCCTTGCCGGTGCCAGACTCACCAAGAATCAGTACATTGGCTTCGGTTCCGGCCACCTGCTGCATCATCTGTCTTACGGCATGCACGCTGCGGCTGTTGCCAACCAAACTGCGGAACAAGTTGGTTTCACGTCGCGTACGCCCTGAAGATGCCTCTGCGTAAACTTCGCGGTACACCTGCGCCCGGTGCAAGCAGTCCAGCATACGGTTATAGCGCGGCGGCAATTCAAGCCGGCACAAAATGCGCTGACGCTGCTCTGCCGGCCAGCTCGCTGGCACGCTTCCAAGTCCGAGCATAACAATTGGCACACTGGCATCCCAGGCATCTACATCGCGTACGAGCTCAAGCAATGTGCCGGCATCCTCACCACCAAGAAAGACACACAGCACTTCCCGACTGGACTCCAGTGCACCAACGACGCCTTGCCAGCGAGCACTGTCAGTCAGTATGGACTCTTCATCCAGGAAATCAAAAATTGCACCGAAAGCTTTGCGCTGATCAAGATCATCACTGATCAGCAATAGTTTGGTTTCTTGTAACATCCGGGCCACTCACCAAGTCAGCAACAGGTCAACGGGAAACACCTCGGCGCACCCGTTACAGAGTATGCAAGTAAAGACAATACCACCGACAATGTCAATTTAATGGCGACCATTTTATGATATTTGCTTGTTTGGCGTAACAGCCACACCGGTTAATACCTGTACCCTGCATGGCAACGGGCATAAAAAAAGCGGGACCGCGCCCGCCTTTCGTGCTTGCACAAGGCTGTCATCACTCAAACAGCTGATAAACCTTGGCACTTTTTTTTGACTGCCTCAGATGCAGCAGCTCACTGGCTATCCGCTGTTGCTCCCCGTTGCACCCGGCAACCAGCTCGCGGTACAGATCCAGCAGCTCCTGCATGCGCTCACGCAGCACTTCGACAGGCGTATGCGGATCAGCCAGTGCCTGATCCACCGCCTCACGGCACTGCAAATCCAGTCCGCCGATTGCTTCCCAGTCGCCACGTTGCAATGCATCACGCAAGGCGCTTTGGGTTTGCTCAAGCTGCAGAACGATAGCATTACTCATGGTGTACCCCTGTGTTTTACCCCATCCTGTGCCAAGGCGAAGTGCATTGGTCGCCCCTGCCATCAGCCACTGCCCGGCTTCAGGCAGCAATGGCGTCCCAGCCTTCTTTTACTTCGCGCAACAAACCGGATACTTCTTCAAGAATGGCCGGATCGTTTTTGACGTTGGCATCCATCAAGCGACGAGTCATATAGTCATACAGGCTGTCCAGATTACCAGCAATTTCACCACCCTTTTCCAAGTCCAGCCCCTGGCGCAAGCCGCCCACAATGCCAATCGCTTTGCCTATCAGCTCGCCTTTAAGGGCTGTTTGCCCACGCTCCATAGCGCCGCGCGCCTGCGCCAAACGGGTCAGGCCACCTTCCATCAGCATCTGAATCAGGCGATGTGGGTCCGCCGCAGCCGCTTGGGCCTGGGTGTTCACTGCTTGATATTGCTGCATGGCTGCAAAGGCATTCATGATATTTACTCCAGATTGTATTACCTAGTTGAATTCCTTATCGGCCTGTCTGGAAAAAGCTTTAGCAGATAAAACCGCCCACTGTCCTGCACTTGCCCCTGCAGAAGCCACAGTCCTGGGCGCCCTGTATGGGTCATAGCTCCTGCACGCCCCTGTACGAGCCGCTTCAGTGGCGATCAATCTCGGCTTGCTGCCACAGTCGCGGCTAAAGCCGCTCCTACAGGCTGGCAGGCTCTTTGGCTGGATCAATCTCGGCCCAGGCATCACGAATCTGGACCACCAGCGACTGGATTTCTTCGAGTGTGCCCGTGGTCTTGTCAATAGCAACACTGGCCAGGCGCCGGGTCATGTAGTCGTACAGGGCATCCAGGTTCTGCGCCAACTCACCACCTGAGTCACGATCAAGACTGTCTTGCAGCAGGCCAATGATGGTCAGAGTGGTGTCTACTGCCTCACCACGGCCAGCCGGATTGTTCTCCCGCTGCGCAACAATCGCAGCGGAAGTATATTCCAGCGCACCGTCCAGCAACACTTTTACCGCCTCGTAAGGGGTCAGATCTGGTCCTTTGCTCATTGTGCTATATGCCTCTATAGGGTTCGTCATAAAATCAAATTCCGCTGTTCATGCCGGGCAGGCTCGCCAGCGATGCCGCCAGGCTTGAGCTGGTTTGCCCCAGCTGCCCCACCAGCGCATCCATGGTATTGAACTGTTTAAAAAGCCGTGCCTCAATCTGGGCTGTACGCATGGCCAGTTTTTCTTGCTGCTTGGTGATATCAGAACGCTGCGCCTCAATGCTCTTCTGGCGTACACCAATAATGCCGTCCTTGCCGGCAAAAGCACTGACGCGTCCTTCCAGGCGCGTCATCAGTCCTCCTTCACCGGTCAGAAAATTGCCTACCTGATCAAAATTGGTGTCAAGTGCAGCATCCAGCTTTTTGTCGTCAATTTTCAGCTTGCCGTCCCTGTCCAGGCTAATCCCCAAGTCGGCCAGCGCACGCAAGTCACCGCTCCCCCCTACGGGGTTGCTCAGCTCGGCACGCACTCCATTAACCAGGTTGCGCACTGTGGCATCGCCAACCAGACCACCAGTAACAGGTGCCTTGTCTTCGCCCACCCGGGTGACGCGAGTCAAGTCCTTGGCGGTACCCATCAGCTCATTGTAAGCATCAACAAACTTCTTCAGCTGGCCTTTAACGCCGGCTTTGTCTTCGCCTACAGTTACACTGACTGGTTTGTTTTCTTCAGTTTTGGCCTTGATGGTGAACTCCACACCCGGGATCACATCCTTGACCGTGTTGGTGGCGCTTTCCAGCTGCAAGCCGTCCACACTGAACTCGGCGTTTTGCGCTGCCTGCAAGGTTCGCAAGTCGGCACCAAAGTCAACATCACCCAGCATACCGCTGAGCTGAATATCCTTGCCATCGCCGGTCTCTTTCGATGTCAGCACCAGTTGTGATTTGCCATTAGCCGGGTTATTGACGATATTGGCGCTGACACCCTTGTCCTTGAGCTGCTCGTTGAGCGCATCACGAATCTCGGTCAGGGATGCACCTGCGGCAATCTCGACATTCACCGGCTTGTCATCGTCGGCACCAATACCAATGGTCAGGGTGCCGCCTTCGGTAACGGTGTAGTCTTTGTTCAGGGGCGCAGTCGCGATCTGGCTGCTCATGGCCAACTGGCTCACCTCAACCGAGTACTTGCCAGCCAGAGCAGTCTTTTCAGCAGACACACCCAGCATATCGCTCGCAGAAGACGATGCTTTCAGGTTGTCGTACAGGGATGCCTTGTTAAGACCTTTCAGCGCGGTCTGGAAAGTATCAAGCGCACCCTGCAACTTGCCCAAGGCAGAGAACTTGGACTCTGCCGCTTTATCCAGTCGCGACAGTTGCGCAGCCTTGGGGGCCGTTTCAGCTTTCACCAAGGCGCCAACCATGCTGTTGATGTCCATCCCGGACCCAATACCGGTAATGCCTGCCATGTTAACCACCTCCGCCAGCATGCTGGCGTTTTGTACATTGTATGCAGCTCAGCATGAGCCGCAACGAAAACTTCTGATACCAGTTTACTACATTGCCGTCAGGCTTGAGCCTCAAACAACAGACTGCGCATCTCATCCAGTCTTTCGGCCAGACGCAGCGCATCTTCAGTCGGCATCTGACGAATGACATCACCAGATAATGCATCCGTGACTTTGATCACGGTAAAACCGGTGGAGTCATCAATCGAAAAATTCAGGTTGCGCTGCATCACCTTGGTGGCTTGCTGTATATCTTCGACCAGCGCTTCCAGCTGTTCCTTGTTTTGCTCCAGCGCTCCTTTTTCGAAGACAGGCTCGTCTTTAGCCGCTTCTGTTCCGGCCTTGCCAGAGCCCAGCGGACGAAACTCGACCGACTGCTCTGCCGCCTGGCGCGTAGTTGCGGGGGGCATGCCACCGCTGATTGCATTGATGTCCATGGGTCACCTCCGGGTTGAAATCCACGGCGAGAAGGCGTCCAGCCACCCCGCCATCACATGCAACACCGGCTGCCCGTCAACCGCTTACTGGAGCAGACTGAGTACCGCCTGTGGCAACTGGTTTGCCTGTGCCAGGATGGCCGTACCCGCTTGTTGCATGATTTGGTTCTTACTCAGTGTAGCTGTTTCGGCCGCAAAGTCAGTATCTTGAATCCTTCCTCGTGCTGCGGAGACATTTTCCTGAATATTCTGCAGGTTTGCGATGGTGTTCTCAAACCGATTCTGGATTGCACCCAGGTCGGCGCGCTGGGCGTCGATTTTTTGGATGGCGGCGTCAATGATAATCAAGGCTTCCTGCGAACCCAGCACGCTGGTGATATCAATGTCTTCGACTCTGTTCTCATCAGTACGTTGTGCCAGCGTAAGGTCTACTGTCGCAGCAGTAACGGCCTTACCTTTAACATCATCAGCTGTATCTCCGGGATCTGCCGCAGTAAAAGCACTCGTCCTGACCTTAATATCATCTGTTCCCGTACCCACAGATTTGGCACTCACAAAGTCAATCGTGCCTTGTTCGTTAATATAGGCACCGACACCGATATTGGCATCGTTAACCAAAGTCGCCAGCGCAGCATTCTGCTCTGCTTGCGTTGCTCCTTCCGGAACAATGGCACTAAATGTTCTTGGCGCAGCCATTCCCGGCGTTTGTACTGAAATAGCCACGGCTCCCGATGTTGCTGTCGGTGCAGTCTGACCGATATCCAGAGCGGTCGTGGAAGCAAACATCTTCGCTTCTAGCGAAGCACTGCTCATCTCGTCAATATTGACGGTAATGGTTTCGTTGGCCGCTGAGCCCACCTGGAAGGTAGTTGCACCAAAGGTACCATCCAGCAGTTTTTTACCGCCAAACGTGGTGGTGTTGGCAATACGGTCCAGCTCTTTCTTCAGCTCAACCACTTCCTGGTTCAGCGCCTGGCGCTCTTCCGGGCTATTGGAGCCGTTGGCGGATTGAAGGGCCAAATCGCGCATGCGCTGCAAAATAGTGGTGGACTGCTCCAGCGCACCCTCGGCGGTTTGCGCCATGGAAATGCCATCGTTGGAGTTTTTCACTGCCACACCCATGCCATTAATCTGACTGGTCAGACGGTTGGCGATTTGCAGGCCGGCGGCATCGTCTTTGGCGCTGTTGATGCGCGAACCAGTGGACAAGCGCTGCAAGGATGTACCCAAGGCGTTGGATGAATTGTTCAGGTTGCGCTGTGTATTGAGCGACGCAACGTTGGTATTAACTGAAAGTGCCATGTTATGTGCCTCCAGGGCTGATCGTTGAATAACCAGACGTGCAGCGGGCTTGTGCCAGCGGCAAGCTCCCGGTTACTCAGCTTTCGTCTTGGTTGTCATCTGCGTCAGAAAACCACCGTAAAAAAGATGGAACGCCCGGCTCACTGTCGAAGCCTTGACGTTTTATTTCTGCGCACAAACGCTCAAGCACATAGCATGCCAGGTTTTATTTTTACCAAATTCCCAACCGCTGCCGCTGGTAGCTACCATCCTGTACACGCTGGCACCATGGCTGATTATCCAGATACCACTGCACGGTTTTACGCAAGCTACTGGCAAAGGTTTCCTGCGGTATCCAGCCCAACTCACGCTCGATCTTGTCGGCATCAATCGCATAGCGACGGTCATGGCCGGGGCGGTCCGCCACATGCGTAATCAGCCCGGCTTAGCTGCTGTCCTATCCAGCATTTTCGGTGACACGCTGAGCGTCTAATGTTGCGCCACCGGCAGAATGCGGCACCAACTCGTCAAGAATCCGGCAAATTTCACACACCACTTCCAGGTTGGTTTTTTCGTTATGGCCGCCAATATTATAGGTCTCTCCTGGCTGGCCACGGGTAATCACCTGCACCAACGCACGTGCATGGTCTTCCACATACAGCCAATCCCAGATTTGCTCGCCCTGCCCATAAACCGGCAACGGTTTGCCCTCCAGTGCATTCAGAATAACCAGAGGAATCAGTTTTTCCGGAAAATGAAACGGCCCGTAATTATTCGAGCAATTGGTCACCAGTACCGGTAAGCCGTAGGTGCGCTGCCAAACCCGCACCAAATGATCCGAGCCAGCCTTGGATGCCGAATAAGGAGAGATGGGCGCATAGGCCGTGGTTTCAGTAAATAGCGGCAAATCCTCACTCGGAGCAGCTCAACCGCATCACAAATACCCACCTGCTCAAATGCGTAGCGCCCGATTTGTGGCCGGAAATTACTGGTGCTAACGATGATTGCTCCCGCCTTCGCAAACTGTCATCCCCGAACGCTCACACCCCGTCATTCCCAAGTGCTTCTGTCGGGGATGACGGGGCCTTCGCGGGAATGTTCCCGTCTGCACGGGAACGACTGTCAGGCATCACCACCAAACAGGTCTCGGGTATACACCTTGTCCAGTACATCATGCAGGTCGTCTACGATGCGGTTGGCGACTATAATGTCGGCTTCCTGCTTGAAAGCAGCCAGATCCTTGATCACACGAGAATTATAGAAATCATCAGCATCCAGCACTGGCTCGTAGACGATAACCTCGATACCCTTTGCTTTCAGGCGCTTCATTACGCCCTGAATGGCCGAAGAGCGAAAGTTGTCGGAGCCAGCTTTCATCACCAAACGATACACGCCCACGGTTGAACGGGCCCAACCAGCCCCCTGCTCTACACTTCCCCCCCTCTCCCCCAGAAGAAGGCTGGGATGAGAGGTCACGCAACCGGCGCAAAATATCCTCGGCAATAAAATTCTTGCAGGTGCGGTTTGCCTCGACAATCGCCTTGATGATGTTCTGCGGCACCTGGTTGTAGTTGGCCAGTAACTGCTTGGTGTCTTTGGGCAGGCAATAGCCGCCACAGCCAAAGCTCGGGTTGTTGTAATGGCCGCCAATGCGAGGGGTCTAGGCTGACGCCCTCGATAATCTGACACGTATCCAGCCCCTGAGTGGCTGCGTAGCTGTCCAGCTCGTTGAAATAGGCCACCCGCATAGCCAGGTAGGTATTGGCAAATAGCTTGATGGCTTCGGCCTCAGTGCTGTCGGTAAGCAGCACCGGCACATCTTGCTTAATCGCGCCCTGCAGCAACAAATCGGCAAACTGCTGCGCCCGTTCGGAACGCTCGCCCACCACCACGCGAGAAGGATACAGATTATCGTACAGAGCCTTGCCCTCGCGTAGAAACTCGGGGGAGAAAATAATATTGTCGCTACCAAGCTGCTCACGAATACGCACGGTATAGCCAACCGGTACGGTGGACTTGATCACCATCACCGCCTGCGGATTGATGGCGAGCACATCGGTAATCACCGCCTCGATGGAACTGGTATCGAAGAAATCCAGCTTGGGATCATAGTTGGTCGGCGTGGCGATCACGACGAAATCCGCATCAGCCAGCGCCTCCTGTCTGTCCAGCGTGGCGCGGAAATTCAACGGTTTGTTGGCGAGAAAATCTGAGATTTCGGCATCTTCGATGGGCGACAGGCCACGACTCAAACTCTCAACCCGCGACTCCACAATATCCAGCGCGATGACCCTGTTGTGCTGGGCCAGCAGCATGGCGTTGGACAGGCCGACGTAGCCGGTGCCGACGATGGCGAGGTTATACATGGAGCAATTCATCCTTCTTTTCGGTCATGCGGGCTGCAAAGCTACCGATTTTAGCGCATCTGACAAGAATAAAAGATAACCCAGACACAAATTGCCAGCTTGCCAGTACCACGTGGGCTATGACCCATTCATTCAAACTTTGGCGCACGCCCCATTAGGCCATGCAACGCCTGCTGCACAGTCAACTGTGACTGCATTAGGCCACTACACAGCAGCGTGACTCATCTTCTATCAAAAACTGATCTGCATATTTCCTATCAAAAAACGGCACGCATGTTGCCAACACTCCCTACTACACAGTTGACCCCCGCCACCCCTTGCGAGAGTATGGCCCCTATTTATTATCGGCCAACAGAGCTGCGCATGAACGACGATCCAGTTTACGTTACCCAGCCGCTGCTACCAGAGCTCGAAGAGTTTTTGCCTTACCTGGAGCAAATCTGGGCCAGCAAGCAACTGACCAACAGTGGCCCCATGCACCGCCAGCTGGAACAACAACTGGCCGAATACCTGGGTGTCGAGCACATAGCCCTGTTCAACAACGGCACCACAGCCCTGCTCACCGCCCTGCAGGCGCTACGCATCAGCGGTGAGGTTATCACCACGCCCTACTCCTTTGTCGCCACCGCCCACTCCATGCTGTGGAACGGCATCACGCCGGTATTTGTCGATATTGATCCGCACACGCTTAACCTGGACCCGGCCAAAATCGAGGCCGCCATTACTCCCCACACCAGTGCCATCATGCCGGTACACTGCTATGGCACACCCTGTGACACAACCGCCATTCAAACCCTGGCCGACAACTACAATCTGAAAGTCATCTATGATGCGGCCCACGCTTTTGCCGTACGTGATGAAGGCGGCAGCATTCTGCGCCATGGCGACCTGAGCGTACTGAGCCTGCACGCCACCAAGGTCTTCAACACCTTTGAAGGCGGAGCCATTATTTGCCCGGACGCCAAAACCAAACAACGCATCGACCGGCTAAAAAACTTCGGCTTTGTTGATGAGGTAACCGTCGCCGCTTCCGGCATCAACGGCAAAATGAGCGAAATACACGCCGCTTTTGGCCTGTTGCAGCTCAAACACATTGACCAGGCGCTGGCACGGCGGCAAGCCATAGCCCAGCGTTACCGTGAAGCCCTCAAAAACATCAAGGGTATCCGCCCTGTCACTTCAGACGAGCACTGCAACAATGGTTATTTCCCGGCACTGATAGACGACCACTACCCGCTCAGCCGTGATGCCCTATATGACCTGATGCGCAACAACGGCATCCATGTTCGCCGTTATTTTTATCCGCTGATCAGCGATTTCCCCATGTATCGCAACCTGCCCAGTGCCAAGGACAGCAGCCTGCCTGTAGCCAGCCGCATTGCCAGCCAGGTGCTCTGCCTGCCGATCTATCCTGCGCTCACCTGGGAGCAGCAGAGCAAGGTTATTGAGCTACTTAGAAAACCCACATAAGTCCTGGCCAAGTCTAAAAATCAAGCTTTTAAAAAACTCAAGCTGTCAAATCTGCACAAAATACTTTACACAACAGCTTGAACACTCCATAATGTCTAGTATTTTAGACATTAGAGGCAGCTATGGATTTTATAGCTCTTGGCCAAGCCGCCAAGTCATTACGCAAACAAAAGAAAATCTCGCAACAGCTAATGGCCCAGCATTTGGCGATCTCGCGTGCCACCTTAAGCGCCTTTGAGAATGGCCGTCCCGGTGATATTGGCCTGCGCAAAGCCATCCAGATATTTGATTATCTGGATCAGCAGCTTTGCCTGCGCGACAAATCCCCCTTCCCAACCCTAGAGGAGCTGCTCGATGCCAACCGACGCAACAGCTAGCCTGCAGGTACTGGCGAATCAACGACCGGCAGGTCAACTGCTCAAAGAGCAACAACTCTATGCATTTCAGTATGACCGGGTAGCCACGAGCAGTGACTTTGTTTCACTCACCATGCCGGTACGCACACGCAGCTATGAGCATCAACAACTGCTACCTATTTTTGATATGCACCTGCCCGAAGGGTACCTGCTGGCAGTCATCCAGCGGCATTTCAGCAAAATCATCGGCAGTGACGATCTGAGCATCCTGAACTTGCTCGCGCCCTACATTCGTGGGCGCCTGCAATACCAGCAAGCGCAAGCCAACCCTCAAAACCAAACAGACAGTATTGACTTCGACACCCTGCTAAATCCCCACGAAAACCTGTTTGAAGAACTGGTTGAGCGCTTTGCCCTAAGCTCTGCCGTAAGCGGCGTACAGCCAAAAGTATTGGCACAAGTTATGGATAAAGCCAGCCTGCAACTGGATAGCTACATCGTCAAAACCTGGGGTGAAGATTACCCGCAGCTGGCCCTCAATGAATACTGGTGCATGAAAACCGTAGCAGCAGCAGGAATACCCGTGCCAGAATTTCACTTGTCCGCAGATGCACGCTTTTTTATCATCAAACGCTTTGATATCACTACAGAAGGATTCCTGGGCTTTGAAGACCTGGGCGTGCTACAGGGAAAAACCAGCCAGGACAAGTATTCTGGCAGCTACGAACAACTGGCAAAATCCATCCAGAGTTTCGTGTCACCCGAACACAAAGCAGCCGCTATGCAGCAGTTTTTTAAAATGATGGTACTTAATACGAGGCTGCAAAACGGCGATGCGCACCTGAAAAATTTTGGCTTGCTGTACGACAGACTCAGCAATATATGGCTTGCCCCAGCCTATGACATCATCAGCACCACCGCCTATATCAAAAACGATAGCATGGCACTGACCCTGATGGGTAGCCGTAAATGGTGGCCAAAGAAGCATTTGCTGGAGTTTGGCCGGCAACATTGCTTGCTCAGTTTGCAGCAAGCAGAAAATCTGTATACCCAATGTGAAAATGCTTTATCAAGTACTGCGATAGAGCTGGAAGAAAAACTGCATATGTATTCATCTTCCGAGCAAAAAAATATCCTGGAGCATCTGATGACACTACTGCGTGCAACATGATATTCAGCCCCCTCTTGTCTTAAAAGGCAGAAACCTGCCCCGTGGTGCTGACTGTGACATCCGCCCCAGCCTTGGCTAACCCACCGAAAGGACCTAAACTGCCATCACCTAAAGAAACCCCACTGGCCAGCCGATAAAGACCCAGCCTTCAAGCACTTCAGCCACAGGACAGCACATGAGCAAAACGGATAAAAAACGCATACTGGTCTTCCCCTGTGGTTCCGAGGTGGGTCTGGAAATCCACCAGTCCATGCAATACTCCACCCACTTTGACCTGATTGGCGCATCCAGCCTGGACGACCACGGGCGCTTTGTTTATGAGCAGTACATCGGCGATGTGCCCATGCACAACCATCCCGACTTTGCCGGTGCCCTGCAAAACATCATCCGCGAACAACGCATCGACGCCATCTACCCGACCATGGATGCCGTGGCCGAAACCCTGCATGGCCTGGCTGCACAGCTAAACGTGCGCGTCATTGGCAGCAGCGCCGAAACTAGCGCCATCTGCGCCAGCAAAAGCAAAACCTATCAGGCGGTTAAATCTCATATCCCGATACCCAAGCCCTATGACAGCCTTGAGCAGGTCGAGCAATACCCCATCTTCCTCAAGCCCGATAAAGGCTATGGTGGCCGCGGCACAGTGCGCGCCAACAACCGCGCCACTGCCGAACACGCCCTCAGCCAAAACAGCACACTGATCATGCAGGAGTTTCTGCCCGGCGCAGAATTCACCATCGACTGCTTCAGCGACCGCCACGGCAAACTGCGCTTTCACGGCCCACGTACCCGCAGCCGCATTAAGGCCGGCATTAGCGTACACACTCGCCCAACCAACATATTTGCCGAAGAGTTTGCCGACTGGGCCGAACACATCAACCGGATACTCAAACCCAGAGGTGCATGGTTCTTTCAGGCCAAGGTTGACGCATATGGCCAACCCAAACTACTGGAAGTTGCCGCCCGCCTGGCCGGCTCATCCGCCCTGTTTCGCGCCAAAGGCGTCAACTTCGCCCTGCTCAGCGCCTTTGATGCCTTTGACCAAGACGTAGAAATCTTGGTCAACGACTTCGATATCGAAATGGACCGCGCCCTGTGCAACAGATACAAGCTGGATATCGAATACAGCCACGTTTACGTTGACCTGGACGACTGCCTGATTGTAGATGGCAAGGTAAACTACGAGCTGGTGGCGTTTTTGTACAAGGCAATCGACGAAGATAAGCACATCTGCCTGATAACCCGCCACCGCGGCGACCTACAAGCAACACTGAAGCAATACCGTTTAACGCAGTTATTTGATGAGATTGTGCATGTGACGGATGGACGACCTAAAGCGGATTTTATGACAGCGGAGAAAGCGGTGTTTATTGATGATTCGTTTGCTGAATTAAAGTCAATCGCCTATCGCAAAAATCACCTTACCCTTACACCACACCAACTATTTCAGTAAAGACCATGCCTTTTATCAGCATCATTATCCCTACCTACAATAACGAAGCGACTTCAAATAAAATATCATTTAAACATGTAACAAAGCTGTTTTAAAATCTTAACATTCAAAATTATAATCCAACCAACAAACTATGCTTATAAAACAAATTCAAAGCACATCGACAACCTCAATTAGATTTAAAAACAAAATGAATAACGACAAAAAAATTCAACGTTCAACAACCACAAAATACGATAGATACCCACACCTATATAAGCATTCTGTTAAATCAATAAAAAAACAAACTAAACCTGTAATTGTATTATGTTTTGGCTGCTCAACAGGTGAAGAGCCATACACATTAATAACAAAATACCTTAGTCCAGATGACTTTATTTACGCGATAGATACAAATCAAGAAGCCATTAAAGAGGCCAAACAAAGAAACTCACACAGCCAAATTAAATATCTAACAAACATCGCTGAAATACCGGAACATATAGGTTTTGACTTAATAACAGCAAACTCTGTTCTATGCAGACACCCTGAAAGCACACAGACTGATTGCTTAAAAGAAATTTTTCCATTCAGCTTATTCGAAGAGGCAGTTAACAAGCTAGACTCTCACCTAAAAAAAAATGGAATAATAACAATTTGGAATGCCAACTACCTATTTACAGATACAAAAATATCAGAAAAATATGCTCCAATAAAAATACCAAATCTTGACAACAGTGGTTTTGTACAGAAATTTAACTCTTTCTGCAGAAAAATAGAAAAAAATTATGAGTACTCGATATTCAGAAAGTTAGAATAGACGGCGGATTAAAACGCTGTCAATACGCAGCAATTCTTTATGGAAATAGTTTTAAGAATATAACTAGATAAAACTAAACGAACATAAGACGACAATTCTTAGTAAAAATTTTGGATTATTAATGTCAAATAAATTACAGTGCAATAAAAAGAAAATTCTAATTAGAGCTGCACAACACCCTTTAAAAGAGTACGCCCCTCTTAAATCAACTAAAAAAATGGGTGGAAACTCTGGAAATTTATTATACACACATGGAATTGCAAGAAATATTTCAACCGTGGATCAGGCTTTATCATACGGCGGCTTTATGGTGCACACATGGAGCGACGAAGAAATAAAGCAATGGGCACACCAAGTAAATAAAAATTATGACTGCTACATAGTACCTTTAGCTAATATATTCAGGGCTGATGCATTTCTAATACTAAAAAATCTAACAAAAATAATCGCTCTTCTAGACATACCCGTAATAGTAGTTGGGGTAGGCGCTCAATCTACAGCGATTAATTATAATGAAAAAAACTATAAGCAATTGCCTACAGACGCAACTCAAAAACTCAAAACTAATATATCCACTCAAGAAGAACATAATATTGCAGTTTTAAAGTTTTGCAGAGCAGTATTAGATAAGTCAGCATCTATGGGAGTTAGAGGGAATTACACAAAAGAATACCTGACAAGCTTAGGGATTGAAGAAAATAAAATAAAAGTAATTGGCTGCCCTTCATTATTTACCTGGGGAAAAAACCATAAAATACTAAACTCAAATGGCAAAGACTACAAGGGCAACTCAAAGTTAACAGAAAGTAGCTTAATCTCCATGAATATAGATCATAGAGTAAAACTTATTGAAAAACTAATACAGTCAAACATTGAGAGATATTGTAATTTAACCTCCCCATGCCAAGATGCACGTTCAGCAAGAATGATATTACTTAAAACAAACCAATTTAATATTGAAAAAATAAACACCAAACTTCCATTACATGTAGAACATCAGCTATATAAAGAAAACAAACTAATTTATTACTCAAATCCTTGGGGATGGATTAATGACTTATCAAAAAAGGAGTTTGTTTTCGGCACTAGACTACATGGAAATATAGCTGGAATTTTAGGTGGCACACCATCACACCTAATAGCACATGATAGTAGAACGCTAGAGATAGCAGAGTACTTCTCAATACCTTACAGCAACTATAACCCTAACAGTTCTGATCATGATTTTTATGCGGAAGATTTAGCTTGCAAAACAGATTACGAAGAGTTTAATACTAAGTTACCGAACCTTTATGATATTTTTACAGACTTCCTTAATGAAAATAACATCAATACAATACAAAATCAAAACTCTACAAATCTAATCAACTTTGACCAAAAAATAAATATATTAAAAAATATAGGAGCCAGCCATCCTTTTTAATTATAAAAACAAACACTGACACCATTGAAGCCAAACTTTAAATTATAGCAAATTTGCAAGACAATCAAAAAACCGCACCACTACAGCAAAGAAATTCTAAAACACCAAACAGAACACTAACAAGATGAACATAACCAAAAAACTAGTAATACATATACATAGACTAGCACTAAACTATTTAAAAAAACACAACAGCTATAAAGATAAAATAATTACACAAAAAAAAGCCAATCCAATATTTATAATACATATTGGAGCTACAGATATAGCAAGTGCCTTACTACACTCTGAGCATTGGATTAACAATTTCATAAACTCTGGCTTTGAGTTTTTAGTTATAACAAGAGGTATAAACTCTTTCAACGCCATAAAAAACAAATACCCAAACGTAAACTTGTCTCTAATTACTAAAGCTTATGAAGTAGAAGAAATACTTGAACATTACAAAAGTATAAAAGCTATTTTTTATCCTGGGAATACAGCAAACAATATACATCTGATAACATTCCCAAAAATAAAACATATTTTTATCGGTCATGGTGATAGTGAAAAACATGCTAGTATGACTAGAGCTTTTAAAGTTTATGATGAAATTTATGTATCTGGAGATGCCCATATAGATAGATTTAAAAATGCTGACTTTGATACCAGCGCTTTGAAGTTCACAAAAATCGGAAGACCTGGCAAAAAAATATATGATGGTAATGACTCTTCAAAAATAAAAAACATTATCTACATACCCACATGGGAGGGTCATAACGAAAAATCAAACTATTCATCACTCCACATTATCAAAGATAATATAGCTGCTATATTGAATACAACACAGTTAAATCTTTATATAAAGCTACACCCAGTTACTGGGCTTAGACTTCCTAACTATAAAAGCATAGAAGATTCACTAAAAGCTATAAAAAATAATAATTTGATTATTCTCGATAAGCAACAGCCACTATCTAAACTCACTTACGAAAACACAATATATATATGCGACATATCGTCAACAATCACTGAAAGTCTTGCAACACAAGGTCCAATTATCACATACCTTCCTGATGAGCACTCAATTGAAAGATCAAGATCAAAAATCGACATTTCAGAATACTGCTACACATACCAAGATACTCACCAACTAACAAAAATAATTGAACAGCTTTTAACTTCTAATGACCCATTAAAAAATGCAAGAAATAAAGCACTGAACTACTTCATAGACATTAGAGCAACTAAAGAAAATGAATTCAAAAAACAACTTGAAAAACTACATTCAATGTGACGAAAGTCATTCAAGCAACTTAAAATCAATCGCCATTATTTTAGCTGCCGGAAGTGGAGAGCGATTTGGCACTAAAATGCCAAAGCAGTTCATTAAAATGGCTGGAAAGCCTGTCATTCATTACAGCTTAGAAACGTTTTCTAACTGCGAAGCAATTGAAGAAATAATTATAGTCAGTAGAAATGACTTCATTGACGATATCTGGCATATAGTTAAAGAGAATAACTTTAACAAAGTAACAAAAATTATTTCGGGTGGTAAAGAGCGGTATGAGTCAACCCTTGCTGCACTTAACTCTATTACAGAAACGGATGCAAATATCATCATACATGATGCAGTTCGTCCATTTGTAACCAATGAAATAATACAACAATGTGTTGATAGCTTAAAGAGCTTTAATGCCGTAGATGTTGTTGTTGACGCAACAGATACCATTGTAAAAACCAATGAGGATTTTATTGAGTCAATTCCTGATAGACGTTTCTTGAAAAGAGGACAAACCCCACAGGCTTTTAGAAAAACCACTCTTAAAAAAGCTTATGGACTTTTTTTACAAGATGGAAACAAACATGCAACCGATGACTGTGGAGTAGTCTTAAAATATTTACCAGAAGAAAAAATACTGACAATCCCAGGAAATGAATCAAATTTCAAAATAACCCATCAACAAGATCTATATCTTGCAGATAATTTAATTAAAGATGGCGTTTTTCACAGGCTTGAATATGACTCAAATAAAATAAAAAAACACTTGAAAAATAAAGTTATTGTTGTTATTGGAGGAACCGAAGGTATTGGCGAAGCTGTTGTAAATGAATGCAAAAAACACACAGACAAAGTTAGTGTACTTAGTAGAAAAGTATCGAATACTGACGTATCCAACCCAGAATCCATAGCAATAGCATTAAAAGAAATTTATAAAACTAATGGAAAGATCGATATAGTAGTAAACACATCTGGCTATCTAATAAAGAAACCACTATCTATTATGAGCAGTCAAGAGATAAATGACAGCATTAACATTAACTACTTAGGTGTTATCAATGTAGCCAGGCAGTCCTACAGTTACTTAAAAGAAACTCAAGGTATGCTGATAAACTTCACCTCAAGCTCGTACACTAGAGGGCGTGCTTTTTATAGCATATATTCATCATCAAAAGCTGCCGTAGTGAATTTCACACAAGCTATTGCCGAGGAGTGGCAACCAGATGGAATTAAAGTCATTGCGATCAACCCTGAGCGTACCGACACCCCGATGAGACAAAAAAACTTCGGCAATGAACCAAAAGAAACATTATTAACAGCTGAACAGGTTGCCAAATTCACATTAAGCGCAATAAGCTTTAATCATACAGGACAAATTTACTCAATCAAGAATGACTTGCTCTGATAATAGCTTTTTAAGCATTTCATTTTTTGTTTCTTGTATGCCGATAAAGTAATCAGCCGCATCAAAGCGCCTGTCAGCCTTATAGTCATCACCGCCAAGTACAACACTTACTTTATCTGATAGCTCATTCGCACTTTTAAAAGTATAGCAAAAGCCATTTAAAGGAATATTAGACTCTGCTGTCTCTATATTAAAGTGCTCACTTTGATATAAGAAAATAGGATGATTAACTGCCAAGCACTCAGTCACAACTGAAGATACATCACAGATAAAATAACTATAATCATTCAGAACTTTGACTAACGGTACTTCAGTACTAGAAAACTCTACTCTAGTGTTACTAGAGTATTTATTTTTTACCTGTTTTACTTTTTCTAAAAGAGCCTTACTCCGCCGCCCAATGAAGGGGTGCAATCTAATACCTATACTAGCCTTACCATCTGCTAAAACTGCATCAACAATATTTTCCAAGTTACTTATTGAGCTATAGTCCCAACGCTCATCAGAGCCTTCCCAAGTAGGTAAGTAAAGAAATTTCCTTTGCTCTTTTACAGTATTTTCACGAACAGATAAAAGTTTTTTCAATCCTGGTCGCCCAACTTTACGTAAGCGCAAACTGCTACAATTAAAGTCTTGATTTAGAAAGCGATCAACTTGGGCTTGCCCAGAACACCAAACCTCATCAAACATTCGTAAAACTTTATTAGCACTAGATAGCTTATCGCTATCACCATGACCAATAAACACATGTCTTAACTTAGTCAACCTTACAAATAAGTGGTTATGCATTGAGTTAATCGGATATAAAGCTAAAGACGTATTAATTGTAGCCTTATGGAGCTCAACAACCTGTTGAAATCCATTAATCGTTACGGAGTTAACATCAGGATAATTTTCAAAAATCCAACTCTGTAGCTCTTCGCTTCTAAGCACAACCAAAAACTGCACATTGAATTCCAAGAATATACTTAACCAATCATTCAGCCAATACAGGCTATCAGACTTCTCACCAAAACAAACAAAATAAAACTTGTAGTTTTTTTCTTTAAGAGCTTCTAATTCATTAATCTTTATACCTTGACAAACAATAATGCTTTTCTTAGGAGGTAGCTTAGAAAGGCTGAGATTAAACTTACTGTATAAAAACTTTCTCAAAATTTTAAAAATCATTTCATCTGCTATTCAATATTATTCATCTGAAATTTAAGCAACATTATGGTTAAGCTGAATTTAATACATTTAATTAATTAGAATTATTGCTGCCGGGTTAATGGCCGCCACATCAGCTACCACGCCTTCCACGCTTGAGGTATCAAAGTGATTGGTTTTCGGGTCGTAGTCGGTGGGCGTTGCTATCACAACGTAGTCAGCCTGGGCATAGGCTTGCTGCTTATCCAGCGTCGCGTGCAAATCAAGCGGCTTGTTAGCGAGAAAATCCTCAATTTCAGCATCAGCAAGCGGCGAAATTCTGTCATTTATCAGCCTTACCTTTTCCGGCACAAGGTCAAGTGCCGTAACCTGATTGTGCTGAGCCAGCAAAACCGCATTGGCTAGCCCAACATACCCAGTGCCGACGATGGTGATTTTCATAACGCTAGTGACCAAATGAGAAACAAATTCTGCCCGCTAGCTTAGCACTTGGTGGAGAAAATTGAACTGGGAATTGGTGGCCATGCCCGACATGCCGGAAGAGGTCGTTTATTTACCAGTCGACCGTGCAGATTTATACGCCTGATACGGATGGTTGATGCTTTCAGGATAAAGAAACTCCAAATCCCCATTTTTAATCATGTCTGCCAGGTGCTTATTGCGTAGGTAATTGCGATCTCTGCCCAGTAAGGTTGCAAGCTGGTCAATGGACATAGGTTGCCACTCACATAGCTGCAACACCGCATTGCGCAAGGCTTTGCTGTCAACCCTTTTGCCAAAGGTTGCAAGCTGGGTTGCAAGCTCTGGCGGTAAGGTTGCAAGTAAGGTTGCAACCTCCGTGCTATCGGAGTGGGTATTAGCCTCTGCGGCTTCCACCACTTTCTTAATGCTAGGCCGCAAGCTGTAGTAGGTTCGATTTCCCCCCCCATGCTTTTCCAGCAATCCCCGGTCACGCAAACGGCGTAGCACTCGGCTGGCGGTGAGAGTGTCCATGCCGGAGAAGTCGCGGCAGGCGCTGTTGTCTACTGCGCCGGTGGCACGGGCGTAGATCAGCACTTTGGTTTCTTCGTCGTCCAGTGGCTCGCTGGTCAGGGTGCGCAGCCAGGCATGGTCGTCTTCGCTGAGCAGGTTATGCAGGAAAACCGTGACGCAAAAGTTGTCGCCTTCGCGGTCGGATTTGAATTCGGGCGGACTCAAGTCGGCATCTGCGGACAGACGGCGCATGGTGCGAATGCCGGAGCCTTTGGCTTCGGCCAGGTTCAGGTCATGCAGCACGGCACCGAGCAGCGGATTGCGCGGCCAGGAGCCGGGGCGACCGAGCTGGTCTTCGGGCTTGATGGAGTGGCCGATATTGCGGAACTCGATGCGGTTACTGTAGCGGATGATTTGTATCGGGCTGTGCTTAAGGTAGGTGCGGTGCATGACGGCGTTGGCGATGGCCTCGCGCACCACCTTGCGCGGCACTATGGGCTCTTGCACGCTGTAGGGCGAGTCATCCGGCAGGTGGAAACCGCGTGGCAGCTCATCGATTACGCTGGCTTCTGCCTGTGGCAAGGCCAGCACCAGCGACTTGCGGATTTCGATGGACTGGAAGCGCTCGTGCGGGTCTTCAATCCATTCCACGCCCGGCACGCGGATGTAGTCGATTTTGGCCATGGGCAACATACGGCGCAGCGCCATGGGTTTGCCAAACAACAGAATACCGGCCAGTGTCGGGGGCAATTGGTCGTTGTCGTAACCCCGCCTTATTCATGAAACTTGCCCATAAACAAAGAAGGCGAGCGGTTTATCCTTTATAATCAATATGTTCCGCCAAGAACCTGACTAAAGAGGGCCGCTCGCCATGGGTGAAACAATACCGACCTGGAAACCAACCTGCAACCCATCTGTTTCTGTTCAGTTGAGCGGGCTCAAAACCAGCAGTGATGGCGGGGCTTTTTTGCTACGGGAAGTCATGGATCGCAGCGGTATCTTTGAGCAGCTCGGGCAACACCTGCAGGATAATCGCGAACCGCTCAGGGTTCGGCGCAGCCTGATCAGCCAGCTTCGTACGTTGATGATCCAGCACGCTCAAGGCTGGGATGATCTGAGTGACAACCAGCTACTCAGTGAAGATCCGGTGTTTCAGCTGGCTTGCAGCGACCAGCGCAGCACCACGCCCTTGATGCAACAGCAGCCTTCTCAGCCGACGCTGTCCCGACGGAGGTGACTTTAAACCCGGAACACAAGGAGCTTGCCGAGACTATAAAAAACGCAGCATAGAAAAACTCAAAGGCGACAGATACCTTGACAGTTACCGACTGGTTTCAGCCACCAGTTGTGGTCATGATGACCACAACTTGATATTTCTCGCTTGCCTATTGATCTATGTCTCCCTTCGGATACAATGGCGACATGAACTATTTTGAACGAACCGCTGAATTCGAAAAATAGCTGGTCGGGCTAAAGGACTCTGCTGCTCGGCTGCGTATTGCGCGGCGAATCAATGCTGCGTCCGGCGGTAACTTCGGCGACTGCAAGCCTGTTGGTGAAGGCGTTTCCGAAATGCGCATTCACTACGGACCGGGCTACCGAGTGTATTTCACACGGATCGGGAACACGGTGTATCTGTTGCTTGCAGGCGGTGACAAGTCCAGCCAGAAGCGTGACATAGCCCGCGCCCTAGAAATGGTCAGACAACTAAAGGAATAAAGCATGGACATAATCAACGTTAACCCTAAAGCACTAGAAAACCTCGGCGTTCAGCCTTTTGATCTAGCTGACTATTTGCAAACCGATGAAGATATTGCCGAATACCTCAGTCAGGTCTTATCTGAAGGTGACACTGACGAGCTTATTCGTGCGGTTGGCTATGTGGCCAAAGCACGCGGCATGTCTCAGATAGCCAAAGACTCCGGCCTAAGTAGAGCAAGCCTCTACAAAGCCTTTGCACCAGGTGCTCAGCCCCGTTTCGATACAGTCATAAAAGTCATGCGCGCGATAGGTATTGAGCTGCACGCGGCGAATGCTCACGCCTAAGGGCTTTGCCTTAAATACGTGTTAGAGCCGCATACCTTTTTCCTTGTTTATCCCTGCCGCCATTGGCAGGGTGAACTATAGCCTTGGACTGGCTAGTCTGTATTTTGACATCCTCCCCGACCTAAAGGGCGGGGATTCCTCCAGCGAGACGCTCATGTCCGAGCGCGAGAATGTTCCTGGCCGCATTAACATCGCGGTCGTTGGTTGCACCACAACCACAGGCCCATTCTCTTATTCCAAGACCGGCTCTACCTTTCGGACTGTTGGCGGAGCGTTGTCCGCAACACGAGCAGGTCTGGGTGGTGTATGCCTCGTTGACTTCCATGAAGACAATGCCTGCGTGATCGCATTTATATTCCAGCATTGCTTTCAATTGGCCCCAGCCGGCATCAAGTACCGACTTGGTGTGTTTTGCCATACTGTATATATTGCCAGTGGTTTGTAGATTAATCAATCGCCGGATCATGAGTTTTCCAGGGCTGCTTGCGCAGCCCGAGCTATCCTTCCCCGCACTAGAAGTACGGGGCTTGTCGCGCATTTTGGTCAAAGGTAAAAAACTGCTGGCCGATGAAGCTGTGGACCTGATCCGCCCGCTGTACCGGATCGAACAAGAACAGGCGGATGCCAGCGACGCCGAACGCCTACAAGCCAGACAAGCACTCAGCCTTCCGCATTTGCAAACCTTCAAAGCCTGGATGGACGACAAACAGGGCAAAGTGATGAAAGGCAGTGTGCTGTCCAAAGCCACTCAGTACTGCCTCAATCAGTGGGAGCACCTGACCGGCTACTGCCAGCGCGGCGACCTCAAAATCAGCAACGTACTGGCAGAAAACGCCATTCGCCCCTTTGCCATTGGCCGCAAGAACTGGTTGTTTGCCGACACCAGCAAAGGTGCTCATGCCAGCGCCGCCTGGTACTCGCTGATCG
>Ga0209075_1000992_pt1 | contig 27211 bp, 22 predicted proteins | sample Stecom2011_FD_187523 | JGI IMG/M metagenome (GOLD analysis project Ga0209075, IMG submission 187523) | Agricultural soil microbial communities from Utah to study Nitrogen management - Steer compost 2011 (SPAdes) (version 2) | ecosystem: Environmental > Terrestrial > Soil > Agricultural land...
TAAGAACAGTGGCAATTCAGAAATCATGTCTGAATGGTTTGTACTCGGAATCAAAAATGATTACAAAGAAATTCGTCCTGAAATAAAAGCTTTCTTGAAAAAAGTAGGAAGGAGAAAGTTTTTGGAACCTTTGTACACAACACTTGCTGCAACAGAAGAAACATTAGCTTGGGGGAAAGAAGTATATAAAGAGGCACGTCCTTTTTACCATGCAGTTTCTTTTAATACAGTGGATAAAATTTTAGGAGTGAGTTATTAGAGCTTTAGGCTTTAGGCTTTAGGCTTTAGGCTTTAGGCAAAATTTAAAAAAGCCTGTCTTGACAAATCAAGGCAGGCTTTTTTTGTTGCAAAATTTTAAAAACACTAACAGTTTCCTTATTAAAGAATAAGTCAAAACACTTCAAATTTATATTTGATTTAATTTATTATAATTCCGATTTTTTGATTATATCTAATATAGTATTTTATACGCTAATATTCCTGATTATTTCTTACAACATGGTCGTGATAATTAGGCTGAAAAAAATGATTGCTTTTATTATATTTTTCAATTTCTAACTGACAATCATCAATGTAATCATCGATTCTAGTATTTACTGAAGATTTGAATCCTGCTACAAATGATGATATCGATTTTGAGTAACGATTGTTATAAAGTATAGGCCATTCGAAGAATAATCCCAAAAAGGCCTTCGATGTGAAGTGGTTCGGTATCTGTTTTTAAATTTATCAGTCATATTTAGGTTCTTTTACATTTATACAAATATGTTTCAGGCAACCCAATAATTAGTGATTTATGGTCTTTAGGAACTTGTGTTTTTCTTTATATAAAACCATATTAAACGTTCCACCTATTAAAAACACCTACGCAAAAAAAAATAGGCATCTAATTATTAATCGATAGAACGGTATTCAAAACCCTGAATAATTCCTTTTCAGACATAAAACTGTTGTTTTTATAAACGACATCGTTTACTAGCATAATTACGGTGCTCGGAAAACTAACTGTTCCATCTTTCGTTGCCAATTGCATGGCTAGCTGGTGCTTCCCCTCTCCGATTCCACTTGCTTCATAAATGTAACGTTTTCCTTTATAAACAATATCTTCTTTGCTTTCAGCATTTAAAATTACTAGGTAATATTTTTCATTCAACATTTTAGACACTGCATTACTTTTCAGCACCTTGTTTTCCATAGCCAAACATATCGAACACCAATCTGTATTGATAAAGAATACTACAGGTCGTTTTTCAGCATATTGTAGACCGTCTAGTGAGTTTGCAGAATACGAATTCAACTGTGCTAGTGACAGCAAAGGCATAAGGAATGCTATTGAAATCCAAATTCTCATTTTCTTGTTATTACTTAATCATATAACGTAAGCCAACGAACATTCTAATCCCCTGATTTGCTCCGTAAGTGTAATCGGGGTCAAACTTAAGTGCATATGGATTTTCTGGTGTTGCTAGAATTTGTCCATCTGTGCCAAATTGAACGTTTTCATCAAAGGGATCATTTGTTCTAGCAATAATAAAAGGGTTTCCTTTGTTTGGCGTCCAATTTAATAAGTTCTTTACTCCTGCAAAAATCTCTAAGTTATTCTTAAATACTTTTGTGACTTGAATGTTTTGGATACTGAATGGATCAGAAATCGGCATACGTGGATCCAACTCTCCGAGTAAAGGAAGAACCATTGGACCATACAAATCCCCTGTGTATTCAACTTTCACACCGATACGTGTAAAGTCATATCCTAAATTCCAAACCATGGTATAGCGCTCTTGAAATTCTTGTCTTATGCGTTCGCTATCCTCAACACTTGACACATCCATAACTGCCCCTCCTATTCTAGCGTTGAAACCTTTATATCTGGCATCGAAGTTTAAAGAAATACCTTTCGACTCAGCGTATCCATCCAGGTTATCATAAATAATCAAACTTGGGTCTGTATCGTAATCTGGAATAATTTTATTGTCAAAGTAAGTATAGAATACGGAGGCATCGAAGTTAAGAAACAAGCCGTTATTGAAACTAAATTTCCTTACGTAATTAACGTTTCCATTCCATGAAGTTTCAGGTTTAATTTCAGATAAGAAAACAACATCCCTTGCTCCTGTCAACGCAGCATGATCTTCAGTGAAAATATTAGCTACTCGATATCCTGAACCAGCGCTCAATCGCAAAGTGTTCATTTTGTTTCTGGAAGTCACTTTATAATTTAAACGTGGAGTAAAAATAGAGCCGTGTAGAGAATTATAATCATAACGCATACCCATTAATATCGTTTGTTGTGGAGCAAATTGCCATTCATCTTGAATAAAAACTCCTGGTAAATAAATTTCTGAAGCTTCATTTATAACTTCTCCATCTACTTCCTTTTCTGTTGCTATTGTATTGTCATCATAGAAAGTATAACGCATCGAAGCACCAACCAAAAGGTTATGTCTTTTGATTTTCTTATCCCAAGTAAATTGACCAAAACCAATGTTTTGAATAGCATCATAGACTTCATCTCCATAACGTGAGTTCTGATCGTGTCCGTTTGCACTGAACATAAATAGAACATTTTCATTCATAGGTAATTGGTAGGTACCAAAAACTTCCCAACGACTCGTGTAGATACTTTCTGCATAGATTTCATCACCACCTCTGTACTCAGGAGTCCAATCCATATCTCCACCCCAACGGTCTTCATAAACATAGCGGCCAGCAACAGAGAAAATTCTACCTTCTGGTCTTATAAAATTCCACTTATTAAAAATAGAAAAGCGATCTTGTAATGTTAAATCTGTAAAACCATCACCGTTATTATCAATCGGATTACTGTAGTTGAAATAGTTCACTCCAATTAAAGTAGAAACATTCTTCCCAACATTTGCACGGTAACCAATATCCGCATTAACTTCACCCCAAGAAGTTCCAAATGTTTCAGCTGAAAGTAATGGTGCTTGTTCTGGGGATTTTGTGATTACATTAATTAATCCTCCAACAGCTTCGGAACCATATAACGTAGAAGCTGGTCCTTTAACGATTTCAACACGTTCAATTAATGCCTGAGGAATTCCGTTCAATCCATAAACAGTTGACAAACCACTAACAATTGGCATTCCGTCAATTAAAATCATAGTATAAGGACCTTCTAAACCGTTAATATGAATATCACCAGTATTACAAACACTACAATTCACTTGTGGACGAACACCGTTTACCTGCGAAAGTGATTCAAAAATTGAAGGAACAGGATTCGACCTAAAAAACTCTTTTGAATACACCTCAATTGGGACAGGACTATCAGATTTTCGAACATTTCTCATTGTTCCAGAAACAACTACCTCATCAAAGTTGGTTGTTACTGCTTTTAATGTAAAGGTAAGGCTAACAGGATCACTATTTTTTAAAACTACTCTATTCGTATCATTGTGAAAATCAGAAGAACGAGATATTAAATTGTATGTGCCTGTTGGCAAGCCTGATAGCGTAAATTCTCCTGCTGCATTTGTGGTAGCTCCTTTATTCATTCCGTCTACTACAATGTCAATCCAAGCTAAACGCTCAGAGCTTTCACTTTGAACAGTTCCCATAATAGTTGTTTGTGAAAAAATTATCCCTGAACTAAACGACAAAAACAAGATTAAAGCAGACAAACCAAATCTGTATTTCATAATTATAAATTAATATTTTCAGCAAATATATAGTTTATTTTTAGACAAGTCTAAAAATTATTAATATTAGGCATGAAAGCCTTATTTATTTCGGAAGCAAACACCGTCGATATAGACAAAAATGAAATATTTTCGAAAAAAACATTAATTTCATGTTTACCTTTTATATATCTCAACATCTATTGGTAAAGAACATAATTATGGACCAAAAAACACACAAAAAAGAGCTGACACGCCTTTACAAAAAATGGCCAGACATCAGGCGCTATTTGCGTTCGAAAGGCTGTCTACCAACAGATGCTGAAGATATTTTTCAAGAAGCGCTAATCATTTACACTCGCAAGTGTCAGGAAAAAGATTTTCAATTGGACGTTGAAGCCTTCCATTTTGTCAAAGGTATATGCAAGTTTCTTTGGTATAACCAATCACGAAAGAACAAACCTAAGACTGAAGAAATTGCGAAACTCAATATCGAAGAAGATTGGCTGCAAAAAGAATTACAATTCATAAAGATGGAAGTTATAATTAATTCCATTGGAGAGAAATGCAAGGAGCTTTTGACTTCATTCTATGGCTTAGGTTTAAGTATGACCAAAATCGCAAAGAATTTAGGGTTCAGAAATGAAAAAGTAGCCAAATCTCAAAAGTACCGATGTTTGCAAAAAGCAAAAGAACTTGCTTTGAATAATTCGATTGCTAAAAATGAAAATCTTTAAACCGGGAAAACATGAAAGGAGATAACACAAAAAAAATAGATCAATATATATCTGGCGAACTTTCCATTGAGGAAAAGAAACAATTTGAAACAGAATTGGAGAACAATTCAACACTTCGAAATGAGTTTGAACTTCAAAAAAATATCATAAATCTCGCCGAAAGAGTTAGTATAAGAGAGACAGTAAAATCAGTTGGTAAAAGACATCATTTTATTAAACTTACGAAATGGATTGGTGGAATCATCGTAATTATTGCAATAATTGGAGTTGGAATTTATATTTCTTTAGAATCGAAGTCTATTCAAGAAAATTCAGAAAATGTAATTCCATCAAAAATGTCAACCTCTACAAAACAAAAAGAATTAATCCCTGAATTACCAGTTGAAATCTTCTCGTGGGACGGAAAAGACACTGTTTATCTGTCTCAAAGCGGAGTGATAATTTCAGTGCCAAGCAAAGCAATTCTTCGCAATGGAAAACCCTTTACGGGGAAAGCCAGTTTAGAATGGCAAGAAGCAATCGACGGAGCGACAATCATGAAAAATGGCTTGAGCACAATGGCAGATAGCAACTTACTCGAAACGCAAGGAATGTTTTCTTTACGCATTCATACAGTGGAAGGAGAATTATTAAAGATTGATCCTGACATTGGTATTTATATTCAAGTTGCGGTAGATGAATTTAAACCAGGAATGCAATTATATGATGGAGAATATGATCAGGATAATGTAATTAATTGGATTAATCCTGTTCCATTGGAAAAAATCCCTGTTCCTATTCCAATGAGTGAACTTGATTTCTATCCTAGAGGATATGAGGACACATTGAATAAGTTGAAGTTGAATCAAAAGAAAAAGTACAGAGACAGCGTGTATTTGGCATGTGAATATATGAAGGAAGACAGATCTAATTCTGGAAGTAAAATAAAACCAGAGCTTCCAAGTAGAACGATGACAGTAGTGAAAAAATTAGAAAGTAACGCTTATTCAAACTCAAAAATTAAAGTAAATAAAATTAAAAATGGTCAATTTGATCATTTACTCATGACGAATGCTAAGGTTGTTCAAAAAACTAATAATACATACGAAATAACTGTTGATTTTAATTTAAAGGACAATTGGTTTTTATATGAATCAGTGGACGATAAGGGAATGATTTCTTCTATTGATGTTTCAAATAAAAACTCAAATATTGAATATATTTCAAATACAATTATTAGATCAAACTTTAAAAATACATCGGAAGATGATTTACACAATAATTATTGGGGAAATGTAACTATTTCAAGAACAGTAAAAGTTTTAGACAATCGGAAATCATTAAATTTTGAGTTAGGATACATGATAGCAAATAGAATTAGAGCACTATTTCCGCAAGAAGAAATTTTTGAAGTTATATTAAATGCTGCAGTTAACGAAAAGTACATCCCCCCATCAAAAGTCCTCGCTTTCTGGAACGAAAAATTCAACAACACAATTTTGGCGACCAGAGATTTTGAAAAACGCATGAGGGTTATTCATGAAACTTGTGATGAGTCGCTATTAAAGTTGTACACAAGAAATCTTGATAAACCACTTTATTACATGGATTCAATTGCAGTTGAAAGAGGATATTCACAATTTGAAGTGTTTTTTGCTGAAAGAGTAGGCAAACTAGAAGTCGATAATGCACACGTGCGAAGTCTAGAAAAGTTATACCAGAATGGCATTACATCTTTAAGAGAAGATTTACAGAAACAACGTGAGCTTTATCGAGCTGAAAATCGTGCTTTTGATGAGGAATTAGTTAAAGAGCGCATTCAACAAGCCCTTCGGACTTCTAGTATGGAAAATAAAATGATGAGAGAAGAAACACGTTTTAATTTAAAACAAAAACCTTTAAATAATCAAAGTGGAAGTTCTTCAGAACCATTTATATCTTCTACCTCTCTAATTACTGTTCAGCAACAAACCAGGAGCGTTGGTTTCAGAATCAATAGAAACAATGTGATTAAAAATATAGATAGAGAAGTTGCACTAGCTACTCTTAATAGAACAAATTTTAAAGGAAGCTATGCAGGAAAAAATATAGATGTTCGTTATAATGATTTTTCTGTAGCAATTGAAGATTATAATAGTTTCTCACGATTGTTTACCTATATACTTCCAAACAAATTTAATAGCTATCAGCGTTTAAAAGGAGTGAAAGGTAAGTTTGAATTTAAAATGAATAATGATCTCAAATACGATGTAGTTGTTCTCGGTTTTAACGAAAGCGGATTCTTTTATTATGAAAACACCAACCTAAATAAAGGAGAATTCAAGAATATTAGCTTAACAGCGATTTCTGAATCTGATTTTGAAAAGAGGTTAGCCCAACTAAACAAAACAAGGATGGATGAGCCTTCTGAGTTGAAAAATGAATTAATGTGGTTGAAACTCGAGCAAGAAAATTATCGATTGCGAAAAGATATTATTCAACGAAATCGATTATTGAAACGAATACGCAAAGTTGTTTTTCCATGTATGAAGTTTGAAACAGAAAGCAGCCCAAAATTTGATTTCGGAATTGGAGGGCTTTCAGATCAAGTAATTGGAGACATTGTTCCTTTTCCAGATCAAGAAGCACAGTTTATTGAAGGTTATGGAGAAATGCTAAAGTTCATCCAAGATGCTATTAAGTACCCTAAATCAGAAATGGAAAATGGTATTCAAGGTAGGGTTATAGTTCAATTTACCGTTGAAATTGACGGATCAATAACAAACCTAATAATTTTAAAAAGTGTGAGTCCTGGCTTAGACAAAGAAGCCATTCGAGTTGTTAGGAGTTTACCAAGCTTCAATTCAGCCATAACTAATGGGAAAATGGTTCAAAGCTTCATGCGGATTCCAATAAATTTTATAATGAATTAAAAGGAGTACTATTCCTCAACCCTATTGGTGAGGGATTCATCCCTCACTAATTAGGGCATATCATCTCCAAATGTGGTTTTAACCACTTTACAAATAGAATTATAAGCCGTTGAAACGGCTAAAAATTAGAGATGAAAAACTCCATTGATGCGGAATGAATTCCGCATCAATGGCTTTCTCAAGAAGCCTAAGAATATCAATAGAATATAGCTTTAAACGCTACCTTCCTATTCTCACATCCATTGTCCCACTATTACCTGTGAACTTAGGGGCATAATGGCATTGGATTTCTGCAACCCCACTATTAAAACTTCCGCTGTGCGTGGCATAAACAGTATAAGTCAACTTGTAAGTTCCTTTTGGCATAAAATCAACAAAATAATCCATCGATACATCCTTTGGACTTTGATAATATGATAAACCTCTATCATACGTATATCCACTTGTCGATTTTAAAGGTTCAAATCCTGCTGGACGTAAATCTCTGATGTGCACAAACTCTAAGTCTCTATCAACTGTTACGACTAATTCGATCTCTATTTTATCCCCGACAGTGAAAGTAGAATCAATGATTCCTTTTTCGTCTTTGGCTCCAGCAACAATACGACGATAGGTCTTTTGTATCTCCATCGATTGATTACTACTGCTTTTAATTTTAGACAACTCATCCGTATATTGCCAATAGAGATTCAATACACCAGGAGCTTCTGAAAATCTTTCAATTTCAACTTGACCTAAGTTTTTATTAATATCATCTCCAGTCCATTTGTTTTTCACTTGACCTAAGCCTGGCGTCCATTCTACTTCTATTTCATTCTTTTGAGTCGTGCTTGAGTATACTAGCATTTTATCTCCAACCTTAATAATCGGTTCTTTTGAAGAACTCAAATAATCTTTGCCTGTCGATAGAATTGCATAAACAGCATCAGCAGTTGAAACACCAGTTTCCCATGCGTTACCTTCTTTGTTTAGAATTAACCACAAACGCATATCATCCATCATACTTTCTGGAGCATCCATTGTTTTAAAGAATGAAACAATCATTGCTTGACTACCAATATTGTTTTGGTACCAGTAATAGCCGGAGTTCTCCACCCAGTACATTCCAAGGTGTGTGTTTTTCTTTGCTCTGTCTTTTAAGGAAGAATAAACCAATTGTGCTTCCTTACTTATTCCTTCGCTTTGAAAGTAAATTCCGATCATTGCTTGCTCGTATGGACTAAAATGTGTCCAGTCTTTTTTTAGTTTTTCTTTGTAAAAAGCCACCACCTCATCAATTTCTTTTGAGGTACTGTTTTTAAAGAATGTTCGAGAGTACAACCAATATACATCCATTGATGACAATCCATATCCTTTTTTGCCCTTTATGTATTTGTTGTATTTCTCAACATGGTGCTGAGCCAAGAAACGTTCAGCATTCTGAATCAAAGCCTTTTCTCCATCGATTGAAATCCCCAAACGTTCTAACTGACCTAATCGGGTTAAAATATTTTGAGTGATGTACACATTTGATTTCCCACCACCAAACCAACCGAATCCTCCATCGTTGTTTTGTCTTTTCTTGATTTCATTCAACAAACTTTGTTGGTTATTTTGCAATTGATTCAATTCAAACAATTGTCCAATTCTGCGGCGTTGCTCTGTTTCGTTTTTAGCATCCATAACCCATGGCGTTTCCTTTAAAAGAATCGTTTTTAATTCTTCGTTTTTCTCTAACTCAGACAAAAACACATCAGGAGTTTTCGATTTCCACTGATTAAAAATCGATTGTATTTGTGGATGACTATTCACAATGTTTTCTGCAATTGCATTAGCATAATAACTATTGATTAACTCCGTAACACTTTGACCATATTCTTTACTTAAATACGGAAGTGCCATCACAGCATTCCACGCTAAATTATCGGTATATTCTAGCGTATAAGACTTATTGTCCAAGGTTGTTGAATTCTGGTTTTTAAAAGCATCAAACTCATGCACAGAAGTTCCTGGCTTGCGCAAAACCACATGATCAGTTTCTGTTATCAAAACACGATTGCTCAAAACAGGGATTACATTGCGTTCACCATCACTAAAGCTTTCATTTGAAGCTGTAATCGTATATTGAATCACTTCTTGATCACCAATATTCATATTCCACACCACTTCTTCTGATGCTCCAGCAGCGATTGTCACTATTTTACTTAAAGGTTGACGACCAATTAAATTTAAATTTTCTCCATTAATCGGGTTTTCTAATTTTAAGAACACCTCTACTGTTTGCTCTTCCTTAGTTAAGTTGATCACTTTTGCAGAGAAATCTATCGCATCACCTTGACGAACAAAGCGAGGCACATTAGCCGTCACCATCAATTCTTTTTGAGCAATGATTTCCTTTTGGAAAGCTCCAATTTGCATTTCTTTGTTGTGACCTAACATCAACAATTTCCATTTTGTCAATGATTCTGGCAAAGTAAAGTTCAAAACATAGTGATTCGAATCATTTGAATAAATCGTTGGATAGAAGAATGCTGTTTCATTGAAATTGGTTCTTGGAGTCACGGGTTGTGGCTCAGGCGATTTATCCCTAGTGTTTTCACCAGAAGATTCTGCCTTTTTGTTTTCAGATTCTACAATACCATCATTTACAATCTCCATAGGAGCTGAAACCTCTGCCATTTCAAACATATCTTCCTCTGCACCTCCTCTGCTTGCTGCAGACTTTGAAAGACTGTTTTTCATTCTAAACCTATCACTTCCAAATCCTCTTGAATTTTGCTGATTAAAATCATAACCATAATTATCTTGATATAAAAGTCTATTAAATTCCCAATTTAATCCTGGTGAACCAATATAATTAACCGTTCTGCTCCAGTCTTGACTCCAGTTTCTGTATTGCATTCTTCCATAATAAGGATAAAAGCTCCACGAATGACCCCTAAACTGATCTAGAGAAGCGTCATACATCGCTGCTGCTAACTCTGCTTTTACGAAATTTTGGTTTTCATCTTTTATGGTAAAGCTCCACTGTTCTTTTTGTCCAGGTTGTAATAAATCTCTAAATGTTGAAGTAGCAATATCAAGTCTTTTATTAGTAAACGGGACATTAACGTTCCTTGATTCGGAATAGAAAACCCCATTGTTAAAAAGCACCACATCAAAAGTCAAAACCCCTCGATCTGCTTCTTGAACAGTATAGCATTTAGAATATCTATTTTTTAAATCTACCCATTCCTGACTAATTAATTCATCTTTTCTATAAAGAGAAACCAAAGCTTTAGCGTTTTTAAAAGAAGAACCAACCTGAAAATCAAATGAGTTACCCACTTTTACGTTTTCTGAAGACACAAAAGTCCATATTGCAGTATGGAAAGGGATTTCCTTATCCTTAACATCTATTACTTCAAGATTATGAGTGGCTTTTAAATCATCGCCTTCTGCTGTTAAAATATGAAACTTTAAAATATAATCACCCTGTTGATTATTGATCCAATCATTTATTTTCAATGAATCTCCAGTCGTGAAGGAAATTGTTTTTACGAGTTCTTCTCTTTCTGTTTCAGCTTCAAAATCATCCCGTTTCATATTAGGAAATAATGCAGCGAATTCTTTATCATCAAATTGCGTTACTTCAGGATTACTCCAAATTCTATTTAGAAACTGTGGAGAAGAAATCTTTTTATAAACTTCAATTTTCCCCTTGTACTCCTTTTGTTTTTCTCCAGCTAAATTGACAACTTCAATGACTGCATACTTTTTTTCATGAGCGAAAAATCGTTGAGGAGCATTTACCTGAATTGACAATCCAACTTTACTTAGATTGAGTGACAAAGTTTGTTCATGCGTTTCTCCAGACAGGTCTGTCACCTTAACTTTTACCTCATAACTATAATATGCATTTTCTACTGCATTAGGATCTATTGCTGCAAAAAAGTCAATTTTGAAGTCTCCATTTTGATCTGACTTTAATTCTCCTTGTTTTAGTAAATCTCCTGAAGATGGCGCATAATAATATCTCCAATAGCGGTTCCATTTTCTATACACAGTATAACTTACTTGGGCATTCGTAATTGGAAAACCTGCAAATGCTTTTGCATTCCCTGTTACAGAAACAGTATCATCTAGCTTTGCTTCTTCCTTTGGCATGTTTAGCTTCACTTCAAAAGTTGGACGCTTATATTCTTCAACTAAAAACTGTGTACTCGAACCATAAGCATTCGTAAAGAGACCTTCAATATTGGCTCCTAAAGTAAAACTCCCTAAGGAAGTTGATTCTGGCAATTGGATACTTCCGTCTATACTTCCAAATTCATTCGTTGTAAAAGTTGATTTATAAATTTCTTGATAAGAAGCGTCTCTAAGAATTACAACTACTTTCTTTTTTGCAGAAATCTTAAAATCATTGTCTTTACCGTTATAAGCAATTCCTTTAAAATAAACTGTTTGTCCAGGACGATAAATCGAGCGATCCGTCAGCAACTCCACCTTATCAAACTTCTCACTTTTTGTTTCTCTATAAGTATAACTATCTCCATACAAAGTTGAGTTTCCATGTTTAACAGTGTACATTAATCTTCTGTTCTCATCAAGTGGATAGGTGAAGAAACCATCTTTATCAGTTTTTCCCTTTTTCAAAAGAATTGGACCTTTATCTCTTCGGTAATCATTAAAATGCAAAGTTACCTCAGCATTTTGAATAGGCTCACCCGACTTTTGATCAAGCACTAAAACAATATAATTATTATTAAAAGTTGAAGAAGTCGCACTAATATCTGAAACCGTAAATTGCGTTGAAATTAGTTTTTCAGCAAGCCAAAGTGAATCAGAAGCAGCTAATTTAGCTATTGATTTATCAACTTCTGACGCCACAATAAAATACTGACCTGAAGCAGAGATTTTATCTAAGAATAATTCCGTACTTCTTTCTTGAAATAGTTTTTCATTCTTCAAATCTAAATTTAAGGTACGCACCAAAGTCAACTTATTATCTTTAGCATAATTCTTCAAAGAATTAACATTTAAAGGATCATACCCCTCTATTTTATAAAGACGAATCACTTGGCTAGAATAACTTCTGTGCTTAACCAAAAGTGGAATCTTTTTATCAGGACTTGTAATGTCTGGTAAGGAAATATTGATTTCTTTGTTTTCAATGATTTTTATCAAAGAAGTAATCTCATAGCGGAAGTCACTTTTCGGAAATTGCTTCAGTTCTGCTGTCAATTCATCATGTGAAGACTTAATTAAACTTTCATTTTGTGGATAATATTCAAAGTGATAACTTCTTCCTTCTAAATATTTAGTTTTTGCCATCTCAAATAAAAACTTTGACCGTGCCGAAGTCACTTTGAAATAGTCAAATTGTTCTTGCCAAGCTTTGTCTACTGCCCCAAGGTTTGAAAAAGTCGCTTTCAGATAATGTATTCTTTGATGAACAGCAGTACTTAAATAATCAGGAGCATTTGAGTTATTTCGTTCTACAATTTGGTATAAACTCAAAACGGCCTCAGTCAGGTTCTCTTTTTCAAAATTTTGTTTTGTGAAATCAGTAGTTTTTGCATACCATTCATTTTGATCAGAACCAGCAGTTTTTAAAATCCCTCCATGCTTAATGATAGGCGATTGATACAATTGAATTAGCTGATAGGCTAGATAATCAGAAACGGATTGAAGCATATAAAGACTGTCATTTTGTTGAAACAAAATTTTTTCAAAAGGTTTGAATTCATATTTCTTTAAGTCGCCTAGCTGATTCTCTAATTGATGAATATTTTCAAGAACAAATTGATGTCGAACTGAATCTACACTTATATTTATAGAGTCATAAATTTTTAAATGATTGTAATTAAACCATGAATATTGATTATAAGTCATCTCTTGGATCATTTGCAACTGAGCAATTGAATTTGAAGGAGCTGGCAGTTCTTTGGCCCTTTTCAATATTTTAAAATAAAGTGCAGCGCGCTCATCCATATCAAGTGGCGCTAACATTAAATTAAAATAGGGAAATGACTTTAGCAATATGGGATGATCTCCGTCTTTTTTCGCTTTTCCAATCACCAACCACAATTGTTCTTGTGCGGCATTGGGCTGTCTTATTTTTATCAAACTGTCCACTTTTTGTAGTGGATCGTTACTATTAATCGACTCCTTTACTTGACTAAAAGAAGAGATTGAAATAAGCAGACTAAAAAGAATTACAAGCTTTTGAATATTCATAGTTTATATTTACAATGTATGATGCAAAGAAAATACCAATTCCATAATCAATTAGGAATTACAAATTTTAAAATTACGAATTCTTGATCTTCTTCCAATCTTTCAATCCTTGGTTTTATCTTTTCGTGGTACAGGGTCATCTCCAAAGCCACCCCACGGATGACAAGAACCGATTCTTTTTATGGCCATCCAGCCACCACGAAAGATGCCCCATTCTTTAATTGCATCAACAGAATATTGTGAACACGTAGGGTTGTACCTACAATTAGCCGGAAAAATTGGACTAATAATGAGCTGATAAATCCGTATCAACACAATAAAAGGAAACCGTATGATTTTTTTGATTACTTCCACGGAGTAAAATTACGGATTTTATGTGAGGATGACTTATAGATTAGGAGTAATTCAATCTCCAGGCACCTCACTGAAATTACATATATTTAGAATATTTATTATTCTAATTTATGAAATTTAATCCCCCATCTTTCCATATCCGCATTAGCAAAATCTAGTTTATACTTTTTAGGTATTCCAGACTCTTCTAACATTGACCCTTCGACAATTGACGGGAACAACTCTTCATATGTGATCATTTCGTTTAATGAAATACGTCTATATATATGTGAACGCGTTAGGTTTTTAACTTCATCTAATCCTGAAGCACCAAGAAGTTCCACAAAGTTTTTCACTACTTTTTCATGGTAGTTTGCCACACGCACTTTCTTATCCTCCACTACTAAACCTACAGTCAGCTTAGGATCCTGAGTTGTAATTCCCGTAGGGCATTTATTGGTATTACACAATAAGGCTTGAATACAGCCAATTGCCATTTTCATTGCACGCGCTTGATAACAAGCATCAGCACCCAGAGCAATTACTCTGGCTACATGGAAAGCTGAGGTGATTTTACCAGAAGCAATAATTTTTATGTGTTTACGGATATCCAAACCATTCAAAATATTGTGCACAAAGTCCAAACCATCAATCATTGGGGCTCCAACGTAATTACTGAATTCTGGTGGTGCAGCTCCTGTTCCTCCCTCTCCTCCATCAACAGCAATAAAATCAGGATAAATATCTAGTTGAATCATCGCTTGACAGATAGAAATAAACTCACTTTTATGACCAATACACAATTTGAATCCAACTGGTTTACCGTCTGATAAATCACGTAGCTTCTTAATGAATTTAACCATTTCCAGTGGTGTATCGAAAGCAGAATGAAAAGGCGGAGAAGCTACAAGAGTATGAGGTTTAATATGTCGAATTCTTGCTATTTCCTCGGTGTTTTTTGAAGCAGGAAGAATTCCTCCATGTCCAGGCTTTGCACCTTGAGACAATTTCAGTTCTATCATCTTAACATGAGGATGTTTAGATTTTTCGGCGTACAATTCTGGACTAAAGTTTCCATCTTCATCTCTACAACCAAAATAACCTGTTCCAATTTGCCAGATCAAATCTCCACCATGCTTTAAATGATATTCACTCAATCCACCTTCCCCAGTATTGTGTGCAAAATTACCAATTTTAGCACCTCCATTAAGAGCTTCAACAGCATTTGCGCTAAGCGCACCGAAACTCATTGCTGATATATTTAGGATACTCGCAGAATAAGGCTGTTTACAGTCCTTATTTCCAATTGAAACCCTTGGATCATGGTCTAGTTTTTCGAAAGCTTTAGGAGCAACTGAGTGACACATCCACTCATAGCCTTCAGCATATAAATCCAGTTGCGTACCAAAAGCAATAGTATCGCGTACATTTTTAGCACGTTGATATATTGAAGAACGATCAATCCGATTAAATGGACGACCATCGATATCAGATTCAATAAAATATTGATACAACTTAGGCCTTAGCTCCTCAAGAACATAACGCAAACGTCCTACAACAGGATAAATCCTTCGAATGGTGTGCTTTTTTTGAAACATATCAATGTACCCCATAATGGTCAAAACCATTGTGATTCCAAAAAGTACATACCAATAAACGCTTAAATATATTGAAAGAGCTAGTGTAGAAATTAAAAACACACTACTCACGATAACGAAGTTTCTTCTCATATTACAACTCCTTTTGGGGTTTGAGCTCGAAATTTACTGTTTTTATTTACTTATTCAAACAGCATGTTTAAACTAATTTTACTTAAGTATTCGAGATCCATGCTCAACTGCACAATAATTAAAGTTAAAAAAACTAGCAGTCTGCGCTTTACACTCTGTGTTGATAAGGTGATTTAAGTTAAATGTTAAAACATCAAATTTCAGTCATTTATAGCTGATGTTTTTTTTCAGATTCATATAGTAAATACTATCTTTTTAATGTTTTATCTAAAAACAATAGTTTTAAAAGATTTTTATTTATCTTTGTCCCCTTAATTAAAACAATAATAATATGAATAACTACGAGACTGTTTTCATTTTAACTCCCGTTTTGTCAGAAGATCAGACAAAGGAAGCAGTAAAGAAGTTTGAAGAAGAGATTAAATCTCTTGGCGGAAAACTAACAAATTCTGAGTCTTGGGGCTTGAAAAAATTGGCTTATCCAATTCAGAAAAAAACAACTGGATTTTATTTTCTTTTAGAATATGAAGGAGAAGGAAACCTTGTTTCTGAATTAGAAGTGACTTACAAACGTGACGAACGTGTAATGCGTTTTTTAACTGTTAAAATGGACAAGCACCACAAAGAGTGGGCTGAGAAAAGAAAGTCAAGAATGAAAAGTGCTAAACCTGCAAAGGCTGAAGCGAAGTAATTAAAGTAAAGAACCAAAAAAAATTGCAATTATGGCACAAGATGTAAGATATTTATCGCCGGTAAACATTGACATTAAAAAAGATAAATACTGTCGTTTTCAAAAAAGCGGAATTAAATTCGTTGACTACAAAGACGCAGACTTTTTATTGAAATTATTAAACGAACAAGGTAAGATTTTACCACGTCGTATTACAGGAACTTCTTCGAAGTTTCAAAGTAGAGTTAACAAGGCTGTTAAACGTGCTCGTCACATAGCGATTCTTCCATACGTTGGAGATCAATTAAGATAAGCCCATTTATTAACACATTAATAAGACAATAATGGAAATCATATTAAAGAAAAATGTCGATAAGCTAGGATACAAAGACGATATCGTTGATGTAAAGCCTGGATATGCGTTAAACTTTTTAGTTCCACAAGGATATGGAACAGTTGCTACAAAATCAGCAAAGAAATCGCATGAGGAAGTTTTGAGACAACGTTCGCATAAAGAAGTAAAAATTAAAGAGGAAGCTCAAGATATAGCTAAAAAGATTGAAGGTATTACCATCAAAATTGGAGCTAAAGTTGGTGAAAACGGACGTATCTTTGGATCTGTTAATACTGTACAATTATCTGAAATGCTTAAGGCAGAAGGTGTTGATGTAGACAGAAAATCTTTGAAAATTGTAGAAGAACCAATTAAAGAAATTGGAACTTATACAGGAATAGCGAATCTTCACAAAGAAGTATCTGCTGAATTTAAATTTGAAGTTATCGAAGAGTAATCTTTGTAATCAATATTTTAAAAACCGTTCGGATGTAAAGTCTGAACGGTTTTTTTTATGGCAATTTTGTAGGAATTTTTGATATTCTATCATGCATCACTATACTTCCAGCAACTGCAACATTTAATGAATTAGTTCCTGGTAATTGAATCAATTCGTGACATCTATCTAAAACTTCAAGTGGTAAGCCATTGTCTTCTGCTCCAAGTAAATAAACAGCTCGCGGTGTATGGACATAGTCACTTAACATTTCAGCCCGCTCATCGAGTTCAACACCTACTAATCTACTGTTATAAGGGATATGCTTATAAAAATCATCGAAATCATCGTAATGAAATAAAGGGATTTCTCTCCACGATTTAAGAACGTCTGAAGTTTGTTTTTTATAACTTTTGCCAATGGTAAAAATATAAGAAGCTCCTAGAATATATGCAGACCTCCATAAAGTTCCAATGTTGTACCCCCTTTTGTGTTGCATAATTCCAATGCCAAAATAATTAGCATCGTCCGTTTTTACTTTCATAGCATTAATATAAAGTTCAAGAATCTATTAACGCTTGATGTAATGGTCTAATGAAAAACGACCTGGGCCAATAAAGATTATAGCAATATAACCAAAGAAATAAATAAGTGGTAATTCAATTTTCCCAAAAGGATCACCGCTATGAAAAATAAATGCAGCCACTCCCATAGTCATGATTAACGGGATTAAAGCTAGTCGGGTAAATAAACCTAACACGATTAACAAGGCGCAAATGACCTCCGCAAACACTGCTAATCCAAGGGAAAGTGTTACGCCTACTCCTAAAGGATCTGGAAATTGAATTTCTCCACTCCCAAAGAGAGCACTCCATTTTCCTAAACCATGTCCGTAAAACATTGATAAACCCAACACCAATCTTAAAATCAATGCATTGATATCTTTTCCGTATGCCCATTCTTTAGTTAGTTTTGCCATCTGATTTTTTTAAGTTTAAACCTTACAAAAACATATTGTAAGCACGTAAATATAAAAATAAATACAAAACCACATGAAAGTTCAAGAAGAAGTCGTGAATAAAATGAGTGATAAAGCTTAGTTATCCTTAACTTTGCGAAAAAGATTTCAATATGGCATCAGCAGAAAGAGCAGCAGAACGTAAAGCAAAAGTTACCGCAATATTAAAAGACATTAATTCTGGTCAAGAGAAAAAAATAATTGATGGATTAAAGGCTTTAAAAGTAAATGGTGATGACAATGTCATAGTGCCTATTATTGATATATGGGTCAAAGGCGTTTCTCCTACAGCTGAAAAAGAAATCATCACCTTTCTAGGAGACATTAAATCTACATCTAGTGTGGAAACCATCATGGATGTTTTACTCAACAAAGCGTATGATAAGATACATTTACAATTGCTAACTACAATTTGGAACAGCAAAGTTGACTATTCGGAATACTTAGTTGAGTTCGTTTCAATGGCAACTCAATATGACTTTTTGGTAGCTTTAGAGTGTTTAACCATAATTGAAAACATGGAAGGTCCTTTTGAAGAACACCATATCCTAGATGCTGAGATTATCCTGAGAGAATTTGCTGAAAATCACAGTGAAAATAAAACTGAAGACGAGAAAAAAGTCCAAATGATTGTTGACATTTCTAATTTAGTAAAGTCTTTTGATGAAGATATGATGTAGGACATAGCTTTAAGCGATGATCTATTGGTTTAAAGTCACCTATAAAACTTACTACAGAAGGTCTAAATCAACTAAACCACTATGGACTGAAAGTGCCATAGGTTTAGATAAGAATAAAATTCTATAGTTATCAAAAAAGACTAGATATTAGATGTTAGACATTAGACTTTTTGTCTAACGTCTAACATCTACTGTCTGATAAATTTTTAGAAGCTAAAGCTAGATGCACTAAAGTGCATAGTTTTAACTATTTCTGAGACCAATAAACTTTAGAACAATCCGTGAATTTCAGCATCAATAGAGGAAATAATCTTCCCAAGATCTTCTGGATTATCGTGATAGTTATTGTTGTCAACATCAACAATCAATATCTTTCCTTTATCGTAAGTACTAATCCAAGCCTCATATCTTTCGTTCAAACGCTTTAGGTAATCTAATCGAATAGATTCTTCATACTCACGTCCTCTTTTCTGGATTTGGTTCACCAAGGTAGGAACACTAGCTCTTAGGTATATCAACAAATCAGGTGAAGACACAAAAGACTCAATTAAATTGAACAAGGAGAAGTAATTTTCAAAATCTCTGGTTGTCATCAACCCCATTGAATGAAGGTTAGGCGCAAAAATATATGCATCTTCATAAATGGTTCTATCTTGAATCACCACTTTATCCGTTTGCTGAATTTCTTGAATTTGTGTAAAACGACTATTTAGGTAATAGACTTGCAAATTGAAGGACCACCGTTGCATGTCTTCATAAAAATCATTCAGATAAGGGTTCTGAGACACATTCTCATAATGTGTTTCCCAACCATAATGCTTAGCTAAAAGCTCAGTTAAGGTTGTTTTTCCTGATCCAATATTTCCTGCAACTGCGATATGCATAATTCAACTTATTTAATGATGGACTAAAATACAAATATTGTTTATAAAACTGAGATTACCGAGCTTGAATTAAAGAATATTTCTTTACTCCTTTATTATCTTTGAAATAGATAGCGTTTCCAAAAACTCGAAAATCATCAATTCCCTGATAGGGCAGTACGATAGTTTGTTCGACTCCTGTTTTTCTTTCTACTTTAACAAGCTCTTTTTTCCTTAATAAATAAATAAATTTTTCGGAAGGATATATCTGAATAACTGATGGGTAATCAAACTTTCTCAATAAACTTCCATAATAATCAAATACAAAAACACCACTCCCTTTATAAAACAAAAGCAATTGGTTCTGACTTTCTATAATAGAAGTTGGTAAATGTTGTAATGTTATTGAAGATAAATTCGATATTTCAGAGCTTTTTACACTAGACTTAATTCCTTCGAATCTAATGAGACGTGAATTCTGCTCGTCATACACCCAGAAACGGCTTGTTTGGTCAGAATAGCACACTTGTGTAGCGTAATCAACATTCAAAGAAGCTAAGTCAATTTTGCCCTCCTGAAACGTTAGTGTATTATCAACAAAAACTAATATTTGCTGACTTTCGGAAAAAACCAATGTTTTCAATGAATGACGAGCATCTATTTTAGAAATATCTCCAAAATTCTTTTTACTCTGAGTAAACATGATTTGGAAGTTAGTATCTAGCTTGTGCAAAGTTCCTTGACTTGAAATAATTAATTCTCCCAATGGATTAATATCCCAAGCTTCAATATTTTTATGGGAATACGAATTAATCAAATTCCAGGAATGATCTTGAGCGAACATATAAGAATATGAAATAAAAAGACTAAAAGAAAAAAATAAAGTTTTTATCATACTTTTTTCATATCAAGAATGGTGCTAGGTTCTAAACTCAAAATTTCTTCCACAATTCCACGATCATTAGACAATCGAGGTACTTTATGTTGTCCTCCTAATTTGTTATTGCTTTTTAACCAATCATCAAACAAATTTTTTCTAGCCTTGTGGATTAATGGGAAGTTCAAATTAAGATTGTTCGTCCGTTTTGCATCATAATCTGAGTTCAATTTCCTTAAATTATCATCTAATAATTTAGAAAAAACATCCATATCTTCAGGTGGTCTACTGAATTCAATGATCCACTCGTGCCCTCCTTGTTTACCTTCCTCCATATAAATTGGACAAGCGGTATAGTCTTTTAATAATGCATTCGTTTGTTCACAAGCTTTTTGAATCGCATTATCGGTATTATCAACAATTAATTCTTCTCCAAATACATTAATGTAATGTTTAGTTCGTCCTGATACAACGAAACGATAAGGCTTAATACTTGTAAATTTGACGGTATCACCAAGGATATATCTCCATAACCCCCCATTTGTCGTAATAACCATCGCATAGTTTTTATCTAGTACGACATCCTTTAACCCAATAACTGTCTCTGATTTAGTTCCTTTGTATTCTGACATTGGAATAAACTCAAAATAAATTCCATAATCCAACATCAATAATAAATCACCTTCAATTTTATCTTGAATTCCAAAAAAACCTTCCGATGCGTTGTAGGACTCAATGTAATGCATGTCGTCATGAGGAATAATTTTATTGAATTCTTTTTCGTAGGGTTTAAAGTTGACCCCGCCATGCATAAACAGTTCAATATTTGGCCATACATCTCGAATATCCGTTTTACCTTTCTTCTCCAAAATACGGTTCAGCAGCACTAAAGTCCAACTTGGAACACCTGAAATACTGGAAACATCTTCGTTCATAGTTTCTTCAGCAAGTTTCTCAATTTTCTCCTCCCATTCACTCATCAAGGCCGTTTCACGAGAAGGAATTCTCTTAATTTCGACCCACCAAGGTAAGTTTTTAAGGATAATCGAAGAAAGATCGCCTGTATAACTATCCGGTCTCAGTGTATTCTGCTCGGCAGTCCCACCAACAACCAAATGTTTTCCACGGTAGAGTTTCGTATTGGGAAATTGAGAATAATAAATTGCCAAAAGATCTTTTCCACCTTTATAGTGACATTCTTCTAATGAACATTTTGTAACAGGGATAAACTTACTCCGATCTGATGTTGTACCAGAAGATTTTGCAAACCACAGGGTTTCACCTGGCCATAAGATATCTTCTTCTCCTTCTACAGCTCTTTCAACCCAGATTTTAACATCATCATAATCTTGCAGCGGAACATTCTTTACAAAGTCATCGTAATCATGAATATCATCAAAATTATATTTTTGTCCATAGATCGTTTTTCGTCCTTCAAATATGAGTCGTTCTAACCATTCTTTCTGTACTTCAACAGGATGCTTCCTAAAGAGTTCGATTTGGTGTATTCGCTTCTTAATTATCCATCCGAAAATTGCGTTAAAAGGCATAAGATTATTATTTTTCTTGCATGAATATACGAAGAAGCCTGAAAAAAAAGGATATTAATTGAATTTTTTACAACCCTTTATTGATTTTACACGTCTATATATTGGGTTTATTATGGTTTATGGTAAAATGGTTGAGTATTTTATTACTCAACCATTTTATTTTTAACAAAAATCTTATTTCTTTCTTAAGAATATTCTTACAGGAACACCTTCAAAATCGAAATGGGTTCTAATTTTATTCTCTAGAAAACGTTTATAGCTATCTGGAATATATTGAGGCAAGTTACTATAAAAAGCAAAAGCTGGCGCGTGTGTTGGTAGCTGAGTAATGTATTTTATATTAACATACTTCCCTTTCAATGATGGTGGTGGGAACTTTTCAATTTCTTTTTGCATTATGGTGTTAAGAACAGATGTTTGAATCTTCTGAATTCTATTCTTATACACTTGCATTGCCACTTCTAAGGCTTTATGAATACGTTGCTTTGTCAATGCTGAAGTAAAGACAATAGGAACATCATTAAAAGGAGCCAATTGGGCACGAATTTTCTCTTCGTACTCTTTAGTGGTCATGGTTTCCTTTTCAACTAAATCCCACTTATTAATTAACACAACAATACCTTTGTGATTTTTCTCACACATATAGTAAATATTCAAATCTTGTTTTTGAATACCTTCAGTTGCATCAACCATAAAAATACATACGTCGGCGCTTTCAATCGTTCTAACTGAACGTAAAACAGAGTAGTATTCGATGTCTTCGTGAACTTTAGCACGTTTTCTGATTCCAGCAGTATCAATTAATAAAAAATCGAAGCCAAAAGCGGAATATCTCGTATGAATTGCATCGCGCGTTGTACCTGAAATTGGGGTAACGATATTTCTTTCCTGACCAATTAATGCGTTTGCTAAAGATGATTTTCCAACATTTGGTTTTCCAACAATTGCAAAACGCGGTAAATCGCTTTCCGATTCAATGGTTTTTGATTTGAATTCTTTTACAATGTCGTCTAGTAATTCACCTGTACCAGAACCACTAGCAGAAGCTATATCATATACATCTCCGACACCCAAAGACCAGAACTCAGATGACAAACCAACCCTTCCAGTGTTATCTACCTTATTTGCAGCAATGAAAACTTTTTTATTCGCTGTACGAAGTAACTTAGCAACTTTTTCATCTAAATCTGTTACACCGGTAGTAACATCAACAACAAAAACGATAACATTGGCTTCTTCAATTGCTATTTCAACTTGCTTTCTAATTTCACTTTCAAAAATATCATCAGATCCTTTTACATATCCTCCAGTATCAATAACGGAATATTCGTATCCTATCCATTCACCTTTACCATAGATTCGGTCACGCGTAACACCACTCATTTCTTCAACGATAGCATTTCTAGATTCCGTTAAGCGATTAAAAAGTGTTGATTTCCCAACATTAGGGCGACCAACGATTGCAACTATATTACTCATAATTAATATCCGTATTTTTTTAATTTCCCTTCATTGTTACGCCAATCTTTATCGACTTTAACAAAGGTTTCTAGGAAGACATGCTTATCGACAAATTTCTCAATGTCTTTACGGGCATCTATCCCAATATATTTAAGCTGTCTACCTTTTGCACCAATAATAATTCCTTTTTGGGAATCACGTTCAACAATTATGTTGGCTCTAATTCTAATGATATCTGGCTCCTCTATGTATTCAGTAACTTCAACTTCACAAGCATAAGGTACTTCCTTCTTTAAATTCAAAAATATTTTTTCACGAATAATTTCAGAGATAAAGAAACGCATCGGACGATCAGAAATAGCATCCTTATCAAAATATGCTGGAGAGTCAGGAAGATTTTCTAAAATAAGATTAAGAATAGGCTCAACATTAAAGTTATGCAATGCTGATACAGGTAAAATAGTTGCATTAGGCAATTCATTTTGCCAATAAGCAATACGTTTAGCAACCACCTCTTGATCTCTTAGATCAATTTTATTAATCAGACAAATCACTGGCACCTTAAGTAGCTTGATTTTTTCTAATGTTTCCTTATGGTTCATAGTGTCTTCAAAGACATCAGTAATGAATAAAAGAACATCAGCATCACGCAATGAGGTATCCACATACTTCATCATCGCATCATGTAATTCATAAGATGAATTAACCACACCTGGGGTATCAGAAAACACAATTTGATAATCCTCATGATTAAGAATCCCTCTAATTCGGTGTCGAGTTGTTTGTGCTTTAGAAGTAACAATAGAAAGTTTCTCGCCCAATAAGCGATTCATTAATGTTGATTTACCAACGTTTGGACTTCCGACAATATTTACAAAACCAGATTTATGATTCATTCTCAAAAAATTTATACTACAAAATTGCAAAATAAAATGTTATAAATAAAAAAGAGGCTGCCGAAAAGATCTGACAGCCTCGTAATAATTTATAACAATGAAGATTATTTCTCTTCTTTATCGTCTTTTTTATCCTCTTTTTTAGGTTCTTCCTTCTTTGCTTCAGCTTTAGGTTCTTCCTTTTTAGCTTCAACTTTAGGCTCTTCCTTCTTAGCTTCAGCTTTTGGTTCTGCTTTTTTAGGAGTTTCCTTTTTTGCTTTAGGCTCTTCTTTTTTAGCTTCAGCTTTAGGCTTTTCTTCCTTAGCTGTCTCTTTAGTAGAAGTCTCAGTTGCAGCAGCACCACCCTTTCTAGAACGACGTGTTTTCTTTTCTTTTGGTTCTTTTGTCATCAAATCATTGAAGTCAACCAATTCAATCATACACATTTCTGCATTATCACCTAATCTATTTCCAATACGGATGATACGTAAATATCCTCCTGGACGATCTGCAATTTTTGGAGCGATTTCTCTATACAACTCTGTAATTGCATCCTTGCTTTGTAGATGCTTAAATACAATACGACGAGAATGTGTTGAATCCGTTTTTGCTTTTGTAAGCAAAGGCTCAAGATAAACACGAAGTGCTTTAGCTTTTGCAACGGTTGTATTAATTCTTTTGTGTTCAATAACTGAACACGCCATATTTGAAAGCATTGCTTTTCTGTGCGCAGATGTTCTACTTAAACTATTATTTTTTTTACCGTGTCTCATTTTAAAGTCTTATATCAGTTTTTATTCTTTGTCTAATTTGTACTTAGACGTATTCATTCCAAACGACAATCCTTTAGCCTCAACAAGGTCTTCTAATTCAGTTAAGGATTTCTTACCAAAGTTTCTAAACTTCAATAAATCGTTTTTGTTATAGACTACTAAATCTCCTAAAGTATCTACATCTGCAGCTTTCAAACAATTCAAAGCACGAACAGATAAATCTAAATCGATTAATTTAGTTTTCAATAATTGACGCATATGTAGTGAAGTTTCATCAAACTCTTCAGTTTCAGATTTAATTTCACTATCCAAAGTTATGCGTTCATCAGAGAACAGCATAAAGTGGTGAATCAATATTTTAGCAGCTTCTTGCAAAGCATCTTTAGGATGAATAGAACCATCAGTTATGATGTCAAAGATTAGTTTTTCATAATCTGTTTTTTGTTCTACACGGAAATTTTCTACAGTGAATTTTACATTTTTAATAGGTGTAAAAATCGAATCTATGAAAATTGTTCCAAATGGTACATTTGCAGTTTTATTTTCCTCTGCAGGAACATAACCACGTCCTTTAATAATTTTAAGTTCTATGTCTAACTTCACTGAAGTATCCATATTACAAAGTACTAAATCAGGGTTAAGTACTTGAAAAGCAGTTGTGAATTTACCAATATCACCAGCCGTAAAAGTTTTTTGTCCTCCTACAGAGATAATAACAGTTTCCTCATCTTGGTCTTCAATTTGTTGTTTAAAACGAACTTGTTTAAGATTAAGAACTATCTCAGTTACATCTTCTACTACCCCTTTGATAGTTGAAAATTCATGGTCCACTCCTTCTACTCTTATTGAAGATATTGCGAAGCCTTCTAATGAAGAAAGTAATATACGTCTTAAAGCGTTTCCAACAGTAATTCCATAACCTGGTTCTAACGGACGAAACTCGAATTGACCTTCGTGTTCGTTAGACTCAATCATGATTACCTTGTCCGGCTTTTGAAAATCTAAAATAGCCATAATAATATATTAATTTTTATTTAGAATATAATTCTACAATCAGTTGTTCCTTGATGTTTTCAGGGATCATTTCTCTTGAAGGAGTGTTCATTACTGTACCAGACATTGTTGCTGGATTCCAATTTAACCAATCAAATTGTGTTGACTTAGATGCGATTGAATTCGTAATAGCTTCTAAAGATTTAGATTTCTCACGAACTCCAACTACATCGCCTTCACGAAGTGTGTATGAAGGAATATTAACAACATTTCCATTTACTGTAATGTGTTTATGAGAAACAAATTGACGAGCAGCACTACGCGTAGGAGCAATTCCTAAACGATAAACTGTATTATCTAATCGAGCCTCACAAAGGATCAACAAGTTTTCACCTGTAATTCCTTTCATTGCAGAAGCTTTTTTAAATAGATTCAAGAACTGACGTTCTAAAATACCATATGTATATTTAGCTTTTTGCTTTTCGGTCAACTGAATAGAGTATTCAGATTGTTTACCTCTTCTTTTATTCGGTCCGTGTTGTCCTGGTCCGTAACTTCTTTTTTCCAGCGCTTTGTCTGGGCCAAAAATTGGTTCTCTAAATCTACGAGCAATTTTCGACTTTGGTCCTGTATATCTTGCCATTCTATTTAATTATAAGTGAGGTACTGAGAATTAAGGCATCTTCCTTCGTCAGTGCTTTACCTCGATTGTTTAAAAAATTATACTCTTCTACGTTTTGGAGGGCGACAACCATTGTGTGGTAATGGAGTAACATCATTAATTTCTGTTACTTCAATTCCAGTGTTGTGTATTGCACGGATTGCTGATTCTCTTCCAGAACCAGGTCCTTTAACAAATACTTTTACCTTACGTAATCCGAAGTCATGAGCTTCTCTAGCACACTCCTCAGCAGCAACTTGTGCAGCATATGGGGTGTTCTTTTTAGAACCTTTGAAGCCCATTTTACCTGCTGAAGACCAAGAGATAACTTGTCCTTGAGCATTCGTTAAAGATACAATCACATTGTTGAAGGTAGCTTGGATATGCGCTTCACCAACAGCATCTACTTTAACATTTTTCTTCTTCTTTTGATTAGACTTTGCCATATTAATAACTATTATTTAGTTGCTTTTTTCTTATTTGCAACAGT
>Ga0209075_1000993_pt1 | contig 27174 bp, 20 predicted proteins | sample Stecom2011_FD_187523 | JGI IMG/M metagenome (GOLD analysis project Ga0209075, IMG submission 187523) | Agricultural soil microbial communities from Utah to study Nitrogen management - Steer compost 2011 (SPAdes) (version 2) | ecosystem: Environmental > Terrestrial > Soil > Agricultural land...
GTGTTAATAAAATCCAAGACGAACGCCTTGCCCGTGCAGCCAAGCGTGAAGAACGCACTCTCGAGGAGCTGGAAGGTGGCGACTTAGGTCCAGAGCAGCACGGCCTTATCATTGCGCATTTTGGTGTTCAGGTTGAAGTGGAGGCTGAAGCAGCGGACATTGCCGGGCAGACCTATCGTTGCTACTTACGCGCCAACTTACCCGCACTCGTCACTGGCGACCGTGTGGTATGGCGACCTGGCAATCAAGGCTTGGGGGTGATCGTCGCACAACTGCCGCGTCACAGTGAGCTGCGCCGCCCGGATTCACGCGGGCAACTCAAGCCCGTTGCGGCTAACGTTGACTTGATCGTGATTGTTTTTGCACCACTGCCAGAGCCGCATGCCAACTTAATTGACCGCTATATCATTGCTGCCGAGCATGCTGGTATTAAGCCGTTATTGCTGCTCAACAAAACGGATTTACTCGACCCAAGTGGTAGCTCTCGAGTCCATAGCTTACTGGAAACGTATCACAACCTCGGCTACCCACTGCTTGAGGTCTCAGCTTATTCCGGCGATGGTTTAGCTAAGCTGCAAGAACAGCTTAATGATCAAGTCAGTGTGTTTGTTGGTCAGTCTGGCGTGGGCAAATCCTCCCTGGTAAACCGCTTACTGCCTGACACTGACACAAGGGTTGGTCCACTGTCGGAATTAACCGGCAAAGGCACGCACACCACCACCACTGCACGTCTGTTTCACTTCCCCGCCGGCGGCCAACTGATTGACTCACCAGGTATTCGTGAATTTGGCTTAGGTCACGTTAGTGTTGCGGATGTTGAAGCAGGCTTTATTGAGTTCCAAGAACACCTAGGCCATTGCCGCTTTCGTAACTGCAGTCATGAGCATGAACCAGGTTGCGCCCTATTAGCTGCTGTAGAAGCAGGTAAAATCGCGCCGCAGCGCTTAGCCAGCTTTAAGCATATTGTAAGTGGTATCAATAGCGAGCATTACTAAGCACAGACTAATTTTACAAAGATACCCGATAAGGCTGGCTACTAAAGCCGGCCTCTCTCTAGCACGCAACGCGTGCTTAGCTGTGACTGCTCGCCTTTACATCTTTACCTACTACCAAAACAAGCACGCGTACAGCTATACATGAGTTACCGTGCAATCGTTAGCATTACTGACTAGTATGTGTTCGCTATGGCGTGAATTTCGCTACACTTCATTACATCTACTTCACTTTGCTCAATAAAAGCTAAAGGGCCCGGTACATGGACATCAAGCAACGTCTGTTTATTTTCTTCCAATACGCACTGCCCCATCACATGCTATCGCGCTTAATTGGCCGATTTGCTGAGTGCCAGGCGCCTTGGTTTAAAAACCGTCTAATCACTTGGTTCATTAAGCGCTACCAAGTCAATATGAGCGAAGCACAACAGGAAGATCCTAGCGCCTACAAGCATTTTAATGATTTTTTTACTCGTGCTCTAAAGCCTGATGCGCGCGAGCTCGATGACACAGCTAATGCAGTATTGAGCCCAGCCGATGGTGCTATCAGTCAACTTGGCACAATTGATCACGGCCGCATCTTTCAAGCTAAAGGTCACAGCTTTAGTTTATTAGAATTACTCGGCGGTGATGCACAGCGCGCAGCTCCTTTTATGGGCGGCAGTTTCGCTACGGTTTATTTATCGCCAAAAGATTACCACCGCGTTCACATGCCTTTAACCGGCACCTTGCGCGAAATGGTCTATATCCCCGGACGTTTATTTTCCGTCAATCAAACTACCGCGCAAAATGTGCCTGAACTGTTTGCCCGCAATGAGCGAGTGGCTTGTATTTTTGATACTGAGCGCGGCCCTATGGCGGTCGTTTTAGTCGGTGCCATGATTGTTGCCAGTATTGAAACTGTGTGGGCCGGTTTAGTCACACCACCGATGCGCCAACTGCGTAACTTTGACTATTCGGAGAAGGGCCGAGAAGCAATCACCTTAGCTAAAGGAGATGAAATCGGACGCTTTAAACTCGGCTCAACCGCTATTGTATTATTTGCTGAAAATCACGTAAATTGGAACAGTGAGCTAACGGAAAATAGCCCAGTAAAAATGGGACAAGGTCTCGCTTTAGAAATTTAGTACTATGGCTAATAGCCAAGATTATACGCAGATAGCATACTGCCATCTGCGTATGGATAAACTTGTGCACATTTGCAACTGCTAAAATTGGATAGGCTCATGGACACTCAATATAAAAAATCACCGCTACGAGCTCCAGTGCCAGAATCGACACAGTTGTCATTCTGCAAACCGACCACTCGTGAGTTAAAAACGTGGATCCAGAGCTTACCCAAAGCCAATATTGGCGAAACAGCGCGACTGTTATATCAAGCACTGACCGAGCTGAATAACTTTAAAATAGCAGCAGAAAGTCGCATTCAGTTTCTTGAGCTGCTCCGTCCTGAAGTTTTTTTTGTTAACTCACAGCTTGAGAAACACTTTCTAAACAACACCGTAATGATGGATGAGCGCGCTAAAAAAGTTGCTAATCTATGCCAAGCACTACAAAACCACTTAAGTGTTGGCTATAAAATAGCGATTGCTGAGATTTTCAATCAACGCAGCTCTCTTTTAGCCCTGGCATTACAAAGAACCGTGCAAAGTTTTTTTTCTGCCCTGGTTCGCTCCTCTCAACTCTATTACCCAACACCGCCTAACCTTTGGTTTGAGTTGCACCAAGCATATTTGTTAGCACGCAAACACAATCTACATACCGTCGCAGTGCGTGACAGCCTGCTCAATGGCATCTCTGAACAAAGTGTTGAGGCCGCCTACAGCTGCGCCTTGTTATTAAGCAGCTCTCGCATTAATCAAATGCGCCAAAGTGACATAGCAATCTTAGCTACTGTACTGCCGCACTGGTCTTCGCTAGCAGCAATACAAAGTGCGGGGCTGCCCAGCAGCTTATTTATCATCAACTTACACAGCGATGAACCGCCACGTTACAAAGAGCTAATGACAGAAAGTAGTGAGCAAGCGCTACTCGGTTTTGACACTCAAAACCTCGCAGCAGCATTGATCGAATATCAGCAGTCGCTGGAAAATAAAAAGATCAAAATCCGTATTAATGTACCCAACACAATACCCAGCACATTGTTAGCGCAGTTATGCAGCGCTTGGGGCAATATTGCTAAACGTGATTTTCAACGCACCAGCAGCACCGGCACCATAGAAGTTTGCTTAGGTATGAGTGCAGTGCATTACTATTTAGCCAATCAGCAGCCTTTTGAGAAAACCATAAAGTCTAAGCAGTCAACAAAGGTTGCCTACAAAACGGACAACAGCACCCCAGACATTTGGGCGAACGCTATTGATGCGGCGCTCACATTCGAAAATGATCCGTTACAAGCAGACCTCATCGAATATGAATCGCAATCGGCAGTAGAGTTCGAGTCCGAAGAGCAAGACTCGCAAACGGACACTAAAAGTACCGACCGCCTGTACCCTATCAGCCATCTTTCAGTGGTAAACCATAGTCCAGGCGGCTACTGCTTAGCCTTAAGCAACGAAGTACCTCTGCAGCTACAAGCAGGCGAAATTATTGCTTTACGTGAGACTGCAGATAAACCTTGGGTTACCGCAGTCATCCGCTGGATTCGCCAAGCTGGCTCCAAAAGCACTCAGACAGGTATTGAACTGATTGCACCCAATGCACAGCCTTGTGGTTTACAACTGCTGCGCAGCGGCGAACAATCCAGTCACTTTTTACGCGCATTACTGGTGCCTGAAATCCCAGCATTATCACGCCCTGCCAGTGTTATCGCTCCTCGCGTACCCTTCCAAGAAGGGCATAAGGTGACTATTAATCAATACGGTAAAGAACTCAAAGCCACACTGATGAAGCGCTCGATCCATACTGGCAGCATCAGTCAGTTTGAGTATCATCTAGCAACTCCAGCGCAAGCTGTGGACAACCGCACAACCACAGCAACTGCTGATCTATCTCACAGCGAAGACTTTGACTCGCTCTGGAAGTCGCTGTAGATTCTCCGACATTCATTTTGCTTATATATGCGCACTGCGCACTCTGATGGTATTTATGGTCACTGATAGAAAAACTATTCGCTTGCTCATTTTAGAAGATTCTCAAAATGAAGCTGAACGTATCGTTAGCCTGTTTCGCAACGCAGGACACGCAACTCGAGTGCATCGTCTAACCTCAATCGACGATCTCAACGAAGTCCTCAAGAACACTTGGGATTTATGTATTGCTGCACCAAGCAGCAAAAACCTAGAGCCTCTCGTTGCCTTGCAAACGATTCAGCGCACTGCTCGTGATATTTCGTTTATTCAACTCAGTGAAGATCCTTCTGCAGATGCACGTACAGAAATCTTAGAGCTCGGCGCTCAAGATTCTGTACCGCATAACGAAGACGAGTTATTAATTTTAGTCGCTAAGCGCGAGCTAGCAAATTTAGAAGAGCGCCGCCAGCGTCGTGCAGTAGAAGTTGCATTACGTGAAGTCGAGAAACGCTGTCAGCTATTACTAGACAGCTCAGTGGATGCCATCGCTTACGTCCACGACGGCATGCATATTTACGCCAACCGTGCTTATCTAAAATTATTTGACTACGCTGACCATGATGAAATGGAAGGCATGCCGATGATCGATTTAATCGCAGCAAAAGATCAAAATAATTTTAAAGACTTCTTAAAGAACTATCGCAGCGAAGAGGGCGATGCGGAATTAACTTGCACTGGTGTCACAGCATCAGGTGATAATTTCCAAGCTAGCATCAGCTTTTCGCCGGCCAATTACGATAGCGAGCCCTGCGTACAAGTTGTGATTCGAGTGGCCAATGATAACGCTGAACTTGAAGAGAAGTTACGTGAAATCAGCAGCCAAGATATCGTCACCGGCTTATTCAACCGCCAACATTTCTTAGAGCTCCTCGACTCTGCTGCTGAGCGTGCCATCAAAATAGGCCAACCAGCCAGCCTTGCTTATATAAAGATTGACCATTACGCCACATTGCAGTCAGACCTTGGCATTGCTGGCATTGACTTGTTACTCGCCGAGCTTGCTAATATCTTGCGACAACAGCTCAGTCAAGACTCGCAAATCGCACGCTTTGCTGATGATGTATTTACCGTGATCACACCCAACGTTACACCTGAGCAAAGCGAAACAGAATTACTGGCACTAATGAAAAAAGTTGAAGCGCAGTTGTTTGACATTAACGGTCGCACCGCGCAAACAACTCTTACCATGGGCGTTGCCGGCCTCAATGAAAAGACCTCAAAAGCAACAGATGTATTTAAGCGTGCACACAAATGTGCAGATGAATCAACGCAGCCCAATACGTTAAAAACCTATAACCCTGCTGATGAAATTGCGGCAGCGGCTAACCGTGGCGATATTATTGCGATGCTGCAGCAGGCTCTTAAGAACGACAGTTTCAAACTGCTATTCCAGCCAATTATTAGCTTGCGTGGCGATAAAGATGAGCTCTACGAAGTCCTGTTGCGCATGACCAGCCCACAAGGTGAAGAAGTACCGCCGGCTGAATTTTTCAAAGCAGCAATAGCTGCAGGTTTTGCCGAGAAGATTGATCGCTGGGTATTACTCAACGCGATCAAACACCTCACAGCACATCGTGGCAAAGGCAATAACACCCGCTTATTTATTCACCTGTCGAGCGCCAGTATCCAAGACCAAAACTTGCTACCTTGGTTAGCTGCCGCACTGAAGGCTTCGGGCTTACCTGCCAACTCAATCATTTTGCAAATACGTGAAACTGACGCTGTTGCCTATTTAACTCAAGCCAAACAATTGACCAAAGGCTTGCATGATCTACAATGCCAAGTCGCTTTGGGTCAGTTTGGCTGCACACTTAATCCATTCAACACCCTCAAGCATCTTGATATTGATTTTGTGAAAATTGATGGTTCATTCACTAAAGAGCTTACAGTTGCAGAAAACCAAGAAGCGCTTAAAGAAACCTTAGCGGCACTGCATGCCCAAGCCAAACAAAGTATTGTGCCTCTTGTCGAGAGTGCTAGCGCTTTGCCAGTGCTCTGGCAAGCCGGTGTCAATTACATTCAAGGCTACTACTTGCAGGGGCCAAGCCCAGCGATGAACTACGACTTTTCTTCTGGAGATGAGTAAACCAGTGAATTGGCGATTGCTGTCGAGCCGCCAATTCCTTGTAAGTACATACTCCAGATGTAAGCCAAGCAATAAGGGCTAGACCTTACTGCTTGGTAGCCCCTTCATCGCAATAAACCGCTTGTTACTTTATCGAATGCGCCGGAGCAGGTATCATAGGCGCACTCAATTTTACCCCTCTCTTACTTAAGCAGCGCGCAGGCTGGAAAGTCCATGTCGACGGTTCGTATTGGTTCCTACACATTAGCTAACAACCTGATTCTTGCCCCTATGGCAGGGGTTACTGATCGACCACAGCGACAATTATGTGCGCGCTTTGGTGCAGGCCTTACCGTATCTGAAATGCTTACCAGTGATACACGTCTGTGGTCGAGCCGTAAATCCAGCTTACGTTTATTGACGGATACAGATCCTGAGCCACGCTCGGTACAAATTGCTGGTGCTGATGCACACATGCTCGCAGAGGCCGCACGCCAATGTGTAGAGCTTGGCGCACAGATTATTGATATCAATATGGGCTGCCCAGCAAAAAAAGTCTGTAATAAAGCCGCAGGTTCTGCACTGCTGAAAGATGAACCGCTGGTCGCTGAGATCTTACAAGCTGTACGCGCTGCGGTTGATATACCGGTCACCTTAAAAATCCGCACGGGCTGGGATCGCGACCACAAAAATGGTGCGACGATTGCACACATTGCTGAAGACTCGGGTATCAATGCGCTTGCGGTACATGGCCGCACACGTGCAGACCGCTACAATGGCGACGCTGAATACGATACTATTGCACTCATTAAGCAATCTGTATCAATCCCAGTGTTTGCCAATGGTGATATTGATAGCCCATTAAAAGCACAACAGGTACTCCAACATACAGGAGCCGATGGCTTATTGATTGGTCGCGCGGCGCAAGGGCGTCCTTGGATTTTCAATGAAATCAACCATTTCTTGAAAACCGGCGAACACTTACCCGCAATCGGATTAGCGATGCTCGAGCTGATTCTGCTTGAGCACATCGAGCTCTTACACGAGTTTTACGGACAACCGATGGGTGTACGTATTGCTAGAAAACATACGCACTGGTATTTAGCAAAACTGCCTGAGGCGCAACAATTTCGTACAACGTTTAATCAGCTTGACTGTGAAAATGCACAAAAAGATCAGATTCAGATGTTCTTTAATCATCTTCGCGCACTCGGCTTAAAAGACGCTGCATAAACCTAAAGATAAAGACGTTCAGCCATGAGATATTTACCGTGACAAAAAATACTATGCCGCTTGCAACTCTACACAGCACAGAGAACTTAACATTACGCGCTTGCGTAGAAAAAACTCTGCATGATTACTTTGCCCACTTAGATGGCGCACACGTTAATGATGTCTACAATTTAGTGCTAAGCGAAGTTGAAGCGCCTTTATTTGCCTCGGTGATGCAACATGTCCAGGGTAACCAAACTCGCGCCTCGGAAATGCTCGGTTTAAACCGTGGCACACTGCGTAAAAAACTCAAACAGTACAATCTTCTTTAAAATATAACGCTGCCAGCCTCAACAAAGAGGCTTTCTGCAGTTTGCCGTTTACAGCTAGGAAATCTAATGACTGACCACACTTCAAAAACGCCTATTCGTCGCGCTTTAATCAGTGTTTCTGATAAAACAGGTATTGTTGAATTTGCCCAAGCGCTAGACGCCTTAGGCGTAGAGATTTTATCGACAGGCGGCACTTTTAAACTACTTAAAGAGAATGCCATCCCAGCGATCGAAGTGGCGGACTACACCGGCTTTGCAGAGATGATGGATGGTCGGGTAAAAACCCTGCATCCAAAAATCCACGGTGGCATTCTTGGTCGTCGCGACATTGATGCAGCGATCATGGCTGAACACGGCATCAAGCCAATTGATTTAGTCGCGGTTAACCTCTACCCGTTTGCCGCCACAGTCGCCAAGCCCGGCTGCACATTGCCTGACGCGATTGAAAACATTGATATCGGTGGGCCTACCATGGTGCGCAGCGCAGCGAAGAATCATAAAGATGTCGCAATTGTGGTCAATGCTGGCGACTACGCTGATATTCTTGCAAGTCTAAAAGACGGCGGTTTAAGCTACGCGCAGCGTTTCAGCCTCGCCCTCAAAGCTTTTGAGCATACCGCTGCCTACGACGGCATGATCGCTAACTATTTAGGCACTATTGATCAGTCTGCAGAAACCCTTAGCACGCAGCAACGCACCACCTTCCCGAAGACCTTCAATACCCAGTTTATTAAAGCGCAAGACATGCGCTACGGTGAGAACCCGCACCAAAATGCCGCGTTTTACACCGAAGCTCATCCACAAGAAGCCAGCGTTGCCAGCGCTGTGCAGTTGCAAGGTAAAGAGTTGTCGTTTAACAACGTTGCTGATACCGACGCCGCACTTGAGTGCGTGAAAAGCTTTGTCAAACCCGCCTGCGTGATTGTAAAGCACGCCAACCCTTGCGGTGTTGCCGTTGCCACGGACGAAGAAGGCGGCATCCGTAAGGCTTATGACTTAGCTTACGCCACCGACAGCGAATCAGCCTTTGGCGGAATTATTGCGTTTAACCGCGAACTGGACGCTGCGACTGCGCAAGCCATTGTTGACCGCCAGTTTGTTGAAGTGATCATTGCCCCAAGCATCAGCCAAGCGGCACGCGATGTGGTGGCCAGTAAAGCCAATGTGCGCTTACTCGAATGCGGTCAGTGGCCAGCTGAGCGCAGTGCTGACTGGGATTTCAAACGCGTCAATGGCGGTTTATTAGTACAAAGCCGTGACATTCAGATGATCACTGCTGCAGACCTCAAAGTCGTGACGCGCCGCGCACCGACTGAGCAAGAAATCCACGATTTAATCTTTGCTTGGAAAGTCGCTAAGTTCGTTAAATCCAACGCGATTATCTATGCGAAAAACCGTCAGACTATCGGTGTTGGCGCAGGTCAAATGAGCCGTGTTAACTCAGCACGCATTGCTGCAATTAAAGCTGAACAGGCTGGTTTAGAAGTTGCTGGTGCGGTGATGGCCTCTGATGCGTTCTTCCCTTTCCGCGACGGTTTAGATAACGCTGCGAAAGTGGGTATTCGTGCAGTGATTCAGCCAGGCGGCTCAATGCGTGACGCTGAAGTGATTGCTGCAGCCGATGAAGCCGACATTGCTATGGTGTTTACCGGCATGCGTCACTTCCGCCATTAATTGCTCTTTAAAGGACCGTTTTCTATGAATATTTTAATTATCGGTAATGGCGGACGCGAACACGCATTGGCTTGGAAAGTTGCGCAAGATCCACGCGTACAGAAAGTCTTTATTGCTCCAGGCAATGCAGGTAGTGCCACAGAAGCCAAGTGCGAAAACGTCGCCATTGATGTATTAGCCATTGATCAATTGGCTGATTTTGCCGAGCAAAACAATGTTGCGTTAACTATTGTCGGCCCAGAAGCGCCTTTGGTTGCCGGTGTGGTTGATAGCTTCCGTCTGCGTAACCTCGACATCTATGGTCCCACCGCCGCTGCCGCGCAACTGGAAGGCTCAAAAGCTTTCACTAAAGATTTCTTAGCGCGCCACAACATCCCAACCGGTCGCTATGCCAATTTCACCGAAGTTGAGCCAGCTTTGGCTTACTTGCGTGAGCAAGGTGCGCCGATTGTGATTAAAGCCGATGGTTTAGCCGCAGGAAAAGGCGTGATTGTCGCCATGACCTTGGCTGAAGCCGAAGCGGCGGTGATTGATATGCTGGCCGGCAATGCTTTTGGTGATGCGGGTTCGCGTGTAGTCATCGAAGAGTTTTTGGACGGTGAAGAAGCCAGTTTTATCGTCATGGTCGATGGTGAAAACGTGTTACCGATGGCCACCAGCCAAGATCATAAACGCGTGGGCGATGGCGACACCGGGCCCAATACCGGGGGCATGGGCGCTTACTCCCCCGCCCCTGTTGTCACCGATGCCGTGCATCAGCGGGTGCTGGATGAAATCATTTATCCAACCGTGCGCGGTATGGCGGCGGAAGGTAATGTGTACACCGGCTTCTTGTATGCCGGCTTAATGATTGATAAAGATGGCACACCGAAAATCATTGAGTACAACTGCCGTTTTGGCGACCCTGAAACTCAGCCGATTTTGTTGCGCTTAGAGTCCAGCCTAGTGCTGCTGATTGAAGCTGCGCTGGCCAAAGCCCTAGACAAAGTTGAAGCACAATGGGATCCACGTCCAAGCTTGGGCGTCGTGATTGCCTCCGGCGGTTACCCTGCCGACTACAGCGCTGGTCATGAGATTAAAGGCTTAGATGCCGCGGCGCAGTTAGAGGGCAAAGTATTCCACGCGGGCAGCAGTCTCAAAGACGGTAAAATTATCAACACCGGTGGCCGTGTACTGTGCGCCACAGCGATGGGTGACAGCGTTGCCGAGGCCCAAGCCAATGCCTATAAACTGGCTGAAAAAATCAGTTGGGAAGGCAGCTTTTACCGTAAAGACATTGGCTATCGCGCCATTGCTCGCGAGCAGCAATAACAGTTAGCCAGCACTAAGGCTCTTTATGGTCACAAGCCCATGGAGAGCCTTTCAGCACAACTGAGGCGCTAAGTACTGACGTGAATCCTATTCGCCTAACCGCCGCCTTACTCGCCAGCTTAATGTTTGGCTGGTTATTTATGCTGATCAGCGTACCGCGCTATTACGGTCTACTGTTCAATATTGAAAACATCTCCGAACTCGGTTTTTTAACCCAAGAGTACTTCAGCGAACTGTCGGTCAGTGCGCAACATCCACTGCTGGTCGGTATGTTATTGGGCTGCACGCTCACCACCATTTTTTACAACCTTGCTCGCTATCTTTACGCACGCTTTACTAGCAACTTACTCTTGGCCATTGCTTTGAGTGTTCTGCTGCTGTTCTTATTTTTTTTAGCCAGCATCTCAGCCGCACCCACCTCTTTTTACGTCAACTTTAGCAGCGATTTTATTTATGCGCCGATTGTCTTGTGCATGCTGTTTATACATAGCATGTGCTTACACTGCATCCCCAAACACACCAACTCTAAACGCCTCAAGCAACAAATAATTTGGCACATGAAGCTACTCTGCATAGCCGGCGTGGCGTTACTACTGTTAAAAGCCAACTATGCACACTTACTCACTTATTGCTTACTGATTAGCTCTGCAGTTTATATTCTAGGCGCTCTCTTTTTGTCATGGCAGAACAAGTACCGTCCAGCACGCACCTTACTGATTGGCTTCCTGATCTTATTTATTGCGCTGATTGCTGTCTGGCCAGCTTTTACCAATGAGTCATTTATTTCGCCAACCATGGCTATTATCACAGCACTCATTGCTGTGCCCTTGGCAGGCTTTATTCTTAGCGCGGGACTGAGCGTAAGTCATTATGCGCAGTGGGTTAAACGCTCAAGTAAATCCCAGCAGTACGTAACCGAGCAAGCAGAGCAACGCGCTAAGTCGGAGCTGTTAGCAAAAATCAGCCATGAGATCCGCACCCCATTAAGCGGTGTTTTAGGCATGGCAACCCTGCTGTTAGACACGCCACTGTCGAGTAAACAACGTGATTATGCACAAACACTGCAAGGTTCAGGCAATGAACTGCTATCGCTAATTAACGAGATACTGGATATCTCACGCCTTGAATCAAAAGAAATTGTTCTGGGCTACTCAGAGTTTAATTTAGCCAGTCTGTTACACGAATGCACCCAGGCCTTTGAGCATACTGCTCGAGAACAACAGGTTGAGTTTGCGGTGTTTTTACAGCCACAAGCACCTGAGACATTAATCGGTGATCCAGTACGCTTACGACAAATTCTGCTGAGTATCCTCAAAAACGCTTTTCAACGCACCCAGCAAGGAAAAGTGATCCTTAGTGTGACTGTCGAAAATAGCAGCAACTCACAACTCTTGTTTAGCGTGCAAGATAATGGCAGTCCTTTAAGTGATGAAGAACGCCATACCCTCAGCACTGCGCAACTGCACAGTAAAGACTTACTCAGCGCTTCTTTTATTGGTGGCAATCTAGGCATTATTATTGCCAACCAACTCTTGAGCCTGATGAACGGCAGCTTAAAAATTCAACCTATGGGCTGCGGTAATCAATTCACTTTTAACATTCCATTTAGCCTTGCCGACACAGCACCGACATCGAGCAAAGATGATGCCGTGCTACAGAATAAAAAAATTCTCATTATTGATAGCAATACACTCTATCAAAAGGTTCTGGCGCAACAATGTAGCGAGTGGGGCTTGCAAGTTTCTACGCGCTCATCCAGTACTGACGCCATGGCATATTTGCGTAATCAGGCGCATCAAGGACAAAATTTTGCAGCCATTTTAATCAGTGAAAACAGCAATAAAACCAAAGCGATTGAATTCGCCGTGCGCCTCAAAGAAGACCCGCTTCTGGTTAAAGACACGACCCTAATTATGCTGACCAGCAGCAGTGATACTGATCCTGTTATCACACGCAATGCAGGCATTGCTTATGTGCTCATGAAGCCCATCAGCGGCTCAACTTTAAAAACGACTTTACTGCGGGCTCTCGATCGCCAAGCGCCAAGCAGTCAAGCCCAGCAGCAACTGAGCAGCAAACATATTCTGATTGTCGAAGACAACTTGATTTCAGTAAAAGTCATCAGCGGTTTACTGCACACTTTAGGTGCAACAGTCGAAGTGGCAGCCAATGGCCAAATCGCCTTAGCAATGATGCAGAAAGACACCTTTGATTTAGTGCTGATGGACTGCGAAATGCCGATCATGGATGGCTTTACTGCGACCCAACAACGCCGTGAATACGAAGCCAGTCATGGGCTCAAGCGCTTGCCGATTTTCGCCCTATCGGCACACGTACTGCCAGAACATAAGTTGCGAGTGGTGCAATCGGGGATGGATGGTCATTTAGCTAAACCCATAGAGCTGACGAAGCTGCAAGATCTGCTCAAAGGCCTCACCTCACAGCATTAGACAGTTTAGACCTATTGCTCATCTGTAGCTGTATGGTGCTGTAAATAGGCCACAGTTAGACCACTACAACTGATCACCAAAACGCCCAGCAACGACAACGTATCAGGCACATGGCCAAACACCAGATAGCCAATCAGACCCGCAAAAATAATTTGCATGTAGGTAAAGGGGGCCAAAGTTGCCGCGCTAGAATATTTTAACGCCACAGTTAATAACATGTGCGCTGTCATCGCGAGCAACCCCAGCACTAGGATAAAAACCCAATCAATAGTTGGCAGCGCTAAAGTATATTGGCCGGGCAATAGCATGGTTAGAACTAATGCGCCAAATAGTCCTGATAAAAAATTACTCGTCACCGCATGATCAGTACTGGCTAAGCGGCGGGTAATCAATTGATAGACGGCAAAACAAAATGAAGCGCTCATCGGCAATAAAATGGCCGGAGTAAACAACGCGCCTCCCGGCCGAACAATCAGCAGCACCCCTAAGAAGCCAACACTCACCGCCAGCCACTGCCCTTTGGTAATTTTTTCGTGCAGGAAGACTGCCGATAATACCGTCACAATCAAGGGTGCTAAAAACATCACCGCGGTGGCTTCACCGAGGGGAATATAGCGCAAGCCACCAATAAATAGCACGCTGATGCTCAACAAGCTTAGTGCGCGCAATAGTTGTAGCAGAGGACGTCGAGTACGCACGATGGCCCAACGCATCTTTGGGAAAAACAGTAAGAACATCACCACACTTTGCACTGCATAACGCGCCCAAATAACCATCACCAAAGGATATAAATGGGTTAAATGCTTAGACACGCCATCGTGAGTTGCCAATAAGCTGCCGGCACAAAGAATCAATAAAATACCGTACAGCGGTTTTTGCTGGGTTGTCATTTAGATCTGCTTTCAAATTAGTTAGCCTGCTAACTATATAGCAAAATAGCTAAAAAATCTTGATTACCACTCATCACAAGGCAAACACACACAGCAGCAGCAGACATTCTATTGACCAGCGTCAACGCTTAAGTGTGCGAGTTATCGCTATATAGAGGCCATTATAAAAACAACAGAAAGAGAGAATCGCAATGCTTTTTATGCCATGGGGTGAACACTTAGAAGTTGGTATCGCTGAAATTGATGAGCAGCACCGCTGGTTGGTCGATACCACCAACAGCTTGCATGCATTGCTCAGCACAGGGGACGCTCAAGCTGCAGAACTGGGTGCTATTTTAGAGCAACTGATGGACTACACCATGAATCACTTTATTGTCGAAGAAGAGATATTTGATCGCTTGGGTTACCCAGAAAGTGACGCGCACAAGGCCCAGCACAATATCTTTTGCGAGAAAGTGATGGATTTACTCACCCGTCACGACATGGGTGAAACCGTGGGTGTAGAGGCGTTAAATCTATTAAAAAGCTGGCTCACCAACCATATTGTCAAAGTTGACAAGCAATACGTGGAGCACTTTCGCGCTGCAGGTATTGCTGTTTAATCAAAAAACTTAACAACCACTATTTATAAAGCAGTACCGTTGTGCAGCGCGTGTTGCTCCGCCACGGATGGGGGTTTGCGCCCAGCTAAATAATGCCGACTAAAGCGCGCAAACCACTGCTCCAAGGCTTGCGCTGCAGCCACGTCAGCAGCCAAATGCAAACACAGCGCGGTCACTTCAGCGGTACACAAATGTTCTTCACGGGTTGAGCGACGCAAGCGATAACGGGAAATATCATCTGGCTGCAAACTCAACACCGGCAAATGCGCAAGATAAGCGGATTTACGAAACATTTTGCGCGCTTCCGTCCAAGTCCCATCAAGCACCACAAATAATGGACGCTTGCCCGCGGCTTGCAATTCCGTCTGCGGTACATCACGCACCACCCGCTCGACCGGCACATACTCATCAGGAAACACCACATAAGGCTGCCATTGCGGATCAGCCAAGAGTGCGAGGATATTTTCATCAATCTCGGTACGTGACCAGCTAAAGGCAAAAGTATCTGACACTACATCAGCAATCAGCCAGCCGGTATTGGTCGGTTTTAGCGGCTCAGCATCGTACATCAGCAAGCACACCGCACTGTGCGCCGTCACTTTAGGCTGCCAAGCACACATGCAGTATTGAATACCGACGCGACAGCGCGGGCAGCGAACTAAATGCGCACCACGGGCTAAGAAGGGTTTTTGACTGCGCGCCAATCGTTGATCACGCAAACGCGATACTGCGTGCGGCATAGCTTAATGTCTCAAAAGCAGAAGACGCGCAGTTTAGCAGATTTAGCCTCCAATCTAAGCGCTGCTGAGCAATCTCTAGCTGATGCTTGGTTTGTCTAGTCAGCTTGAATCACTGTAACGCTTGCCAGCCAAGCAATGGTTTAGCACACTGTTACTTCGACACTTATCCCTTGTTATTCGTTATTAAGGACATTGCATGCACTGGTCTACCCTGCTCGGCCCGTTACCGCGCTCGCAGCATACTGAGATGAGTAAATGGTTTGCTGAGCTGAGCGAGTCCACGACAGGAATTCAGAGTTGCGAAATGGCGATTTACGGTGGTCGTTTAGCTGCCACTCCAGGCTTAGCTTTTCTCGCCGGTTATCAAGCAGCGTTACGTGCACTTGTCCCTTCGGCGCCGCAGGGCATCGGCGCACTGTGCCTCACCGAGCAAGGTTCCAGCAAAGCTGCTGATATGCAGACGCGGCTACTTGATGGCCATATCACCGGACGCAAAGACTTTGTCATCGGCGGCAATGCCGCCCAATGGTTGATTATCCTTGCCCGCGACGAAGCAGATCAGCAAGCGCCCCACCTCACTGCGGTATTAGTCGCAGTCGAAAGCACAGGTGTAACTCTGCAACCTGGTCCTATACTGGCGATGCTGCCGGATATGCCGCACAGCTCAGTTCAATTTCAGCAGGCTCAGTGTCAGGTATTAGCTGGTGACGGCTGGAATGATTACAGCAAAGCCTTTCGCACCCTTGAAGATGCGCATGTGTTAGCCGCCTTATGCGCCTGGTTGTATGGACAAAGCCTGCTCGATCAATGGCCACAAGGGTTGAAATTACAACTGCTTGGAGTCCTAGCTGGACTGAAAGAAACACTTCAGCAGCCACATAAAGAAGCAGCCACCCATCTATTGCTCGCCGGTCTTTTAGCGCAGTTTGCCGACTTACAAGCGCAGATAACCCAAGCGCTCAACACTCATTCTAGTCAAACTACAACACAGGCTTGGCAGCGCGACAAAGCGATATTAGAGATTGCTCGCAGTGCGCGTATGCGACGATTGGATGTTGCAAAAAACGCACTAGGGTTGATATAAATCAGTTCCAACCCGCACAGCACTGGCATAGTCCCGTCTTATTTTAATAAGTGAGTTTATTATGCGTCGTGAGCCTATTGTGTTATTTGATAATGGCAGTCATCAATGCCTGATGTTTGATGACTTAGTCACTGGCGATGGCATCCAGTCCAACCAGTTTTTAATCACTGATAGCGGCGAGTCCTTGCTGCTCGATCCGGGCGGTGATCTGACCTATACACCGCTCTCGATGGAGTTATCCAAGTGCATTAACATGCAGGATTTGACTTACATTTTTGCCTCTCACCAAGACCCGGACATTATTGCAGCGCTGGATAAATGGTTGTTACATACCAAAGCTAAAGTCATTACCTCAAAGTTATGGGCACGTTTTTTACCTCATTTGACAGCTGGTTATTTAACCGTCAGCCACGGCATTTCAACGAGCGAGCGCGTGATTGCTCTTCCTGATCAAGGCTCGGTTTTCTCCCTAGGTAAAAGTAAACTAAAAGCAATTCCTGCGCATTTTTTACACTCCGTGGGCAATTTTCAGCTCTATGATCCGACCAGCAAAATTCTTTTTTCCGGTGACATGGGCGCCTCTCTTTTAGATGATGCACAGCCGGTCAGCAACTTTGCCGATCACATTTCATCTATGGAAGGCTTTCACCGCCGCTATATGGTCAGTAAGAAAGTGACCCATTTGTGGGCCAATATGGTCCGTGAAATGGATGTCGAAATGATTGTTCCGCAACATGGTCGTTCATTTAAAGGCAAAGAAATGATCAATGCTTTTTTAACCTGGGTGGAAAGTTTCGACTGTGGCATTGATCTGCTCCAGCAACAAAATTACCGTGAGCCTAAATAAACGCTACTCATGCGCTGAGCTCTCAAAAATTATGCTGCATAACAAAAAACGCAACCCGAAAGTTGCGTTTTTTGTTGCTAGTACAGCGTTAGCATTTACTTAAAGACAATTTCACCGTCTTCAACCAACGCCTGAATGGTTCGGCCAGGTTCAAACTCACCGGACAAAATTTGCTGCGCCAGTGGGTTTTCGATCCAGCGTTGAATCGCCCGCTTCAATGGTCGTGCACCATAAATCGGATCATAACCTTCAGCCACCAGTTTCTCGAGCGCCTCTGGCGTCAACTCAAAGCGCAGTTCACGCTCAGCCAAACGCTTACGTAGTCGACCCAACTGAATATCAGCGATACCGGCAATCTGTTCAGTGCCCAATGGCTCAAAGATTACTAATTCATCAATACGGTTAATAAACTCTGGACGGAAGTGTGAACCTACCGCATCCATCACTGCCGCACGTTGAGCTTCACGATCACCCATCATCTCCTGAATCTGCACAGACCCTAAGTTCGAGGTCATCACCACCACGGTGTTACGGAAATCTACCGTGCGACCTTGACTGTCAGTTAAGCGGCCATCATCCAACACCTGTAGCAACACGTTAAATACATCAGGGTGAGCTTTCTCAACCTCATCCATCAATACCACTGAGTAAGGCTTGCGGCGCACCGCTTCAGTCAAGTAACCGCCCTCTTCATAGCCAACATAACCTGGTGGGGCACCAATTAAACGCGCCACCGAGTGTTTTTCCATAAACTCGGACATATCAATGCGAATCAACGCATCTTCGGTATCAAATAAGAACTCAGCCAAGGCTTTACACAGCTCAGTTTTACCTACACCGGTTGGACCTAGGAACAAGAAAGAACCGCTTGGACGATCAGGGTCCGATAAGCCCGCGCGTGAACGACGCACGGCGTTGGATACTGCCGTCACGGCTTCATTCTGGCCAATCACCCGCGTATGCAGGAGATCTTCCATTTTCAACAGCTTATCGCGCTCGCCTTCCAGCATTTTCGAAACCGGGATACCTGTCCACTTCGAGACCACATCGGCAATTTCTTCATCGGTGACTTTATTGCGCAACAACTGGTTTTCCACTTTGCTGCCCTGTTCAACCTGCTCAAGGCTGCGCTCTAACTCAGGAATAACACCATACTGCAGTTCAGCGGTACGGTTCAGGTCGCCTTTACGGCGCGCCAAATCCATCTCTTGTCGAGCTTGTTCAATTTTTTGCTGCAGTTGTGCCGAACCCTGCACTTCAGATTTCTCGGCCTTCCAGATTTCTTCTAAATCTGCGTATTCGCGCTCCAACTCAGCAATTTCTTCTTTGAGCTTTTCCAGACGCTTAATCGTTGCCGCGTCATCTTCTTTCTTCAGCGCTTCACGCTCAATTTTCAATTGAATCAGACGACGCTCTAAACGATCCAATGCTTCAGGCTTAGAGTCAATTTCCATACGGATCATACTGGCCGCTTCATCAATCAAGTCGATGGCCTTATCCGGCAACTGACGATCAGCAATATAACGGTGCGAAAGCTTTGCTGCGGCGATAATTGCGCCGTCAGTAATAGTCACACCGTGGTGAACTTCATAACGCTCTTTTAAGCCGCGCAAGATGGCAATGGTGTCTTCCTCAGTCGGCTCATCCACTTGAACCTTTTGGAAACGACGCTCCAGCGCTGCATCTTTCTCAATGTACTGACGGTACTCATCCAAAGTGGTAGCACCCACACAGTGCAACTCACCACGCGCCAGCGCAGGCTTGAGCATATTACCGGCATCCATTGCGCCTTCGCCTTTACCCGCGCCGACCATGGTGTGTAATTCATCAATGAACAAAATGATCTGACCTTCTTGCTTGGCCACTTCATTGAGCAAAGCTTTCAAACGCTCTTCAAATTCACCACGGTATTTAGCGCCAGCAATCAGCGCGCCCATGTCCAATGACAAGAGGCGTTTGCTTTTTAAGCCATCGGGCACTTCACCATTAATGATGCGCTGTGCTAAACCTTCGGCAATGGCTGTTTTACCGACACCAGGCTCGCCGATTAACACCGGGTTGTTTTTGGTGCGTCGTTGCAACACCTGAATGGTGCGACGAATCTCTTCATCACGACCAATCACAGGGTCCAGCTTGCCTTCTTCAGCACGCTTAGTTAAATCAATGGTGTATTTATCCAAGGCTTGGCGCGACTGCTCGGCATTTGGATCATTCACAGCATCGCCACCGCGCAAGTTAGTAATCGCATTCTCCAGCGATTGACGGCTAACGCCTTGCGCTAAAAGAATTTTACCTAAAGTGGTATTCGCATCCATCGCCGCCAGCAATACCAGTTCGCTGGAAATATACTGGTCGCCTTTTTGTTGGGCCAAGCGGTCGGTTTGATTCAGCAAACGCACTAAATCTTGCGACATGGCAATATCGCCTGTTGGGTTCTGCAGCTTCGCCAGCTGGTCTAAACCTTTGGTTAAAGCCTCGCGCAAAACTTTTACATCAAAACCTACTTGCATCAGCAAGGGACGAATGGCACCACCTTGTTGGTCCAACAACGCTGACATCAGATGCAGCGGCTCAATAGATGAATGGTCATGGCCAATCGCCAATGATTGGGCATCAGATAAAGCCAATTGTAATTGGCTGGTAAAACGATCAATACGCATAGTTCCTAATCCTCATAGTCAATACGGTGAGTCGGTTTACCAACAACACACAACCGACACTCACTCTCATGCTTTATATAATGTAGCTGATTGTGGGAATTTCAAGCTTTTGCTAGTAAAAAATGTTTGCGCCAGCTACAGACTAAGCGGGTTTTAGCTTATATTTTTAATTTTCAAAACCTATGAATTTGAAAATATAAAGCTTAATAATTTTTAATAAAAACCATAAATAAGAAATAAAACTGTAAGAAAATATTTAAAAACCATTATTTTCATTATACGTTAGTTGTAATTTATTCCTAAAATTTCATTTATAAATATAAAAAACACATAACTCATTGTTTTAAAAGAAATTATTTACATTCAAAAAAAACCATACCAAGGTCTAGTCTTCCGTTTTATTTTATTTTTAGCATAGTGAGAGTCGTGTATTTCTCTGCAACGAGAACTATCCGTATTCTAAATACAATAAATGGAGAGCAGTTGTCATGACTGAATCTAAAGAAGAAAGAAATAAAGCCTATTGGTCGGCTAACGTGCGGCTGATTATTATCACGCTCTGTATCTGGGCTACGGTGTCCTATGGTTTCGGAATGCTACTGCGTCCCTGGCTCATGGGTATTCATATCGGTGGCGCAGACATGGGCTTCTGGTTTGCCCAGCAAGGCTCAATTTACACATTCGTAGTTTTGATCTTTTTCTATGCTTGGAAAATGAACAGGCTCGATAAAAAATTCGGCTTGGAGGAGTAAACTATGAGTCAATTCATGATCAACATGCTGTTTGTTGCCGGCTCTTTCGCAATCTATACTTGGATTGCGATTTGGGCACGTGCCAAATCTACTCGCGAGTTTTATATCGCCGGTGGTGAAGTGCACCCGGTAATGAACGGCATGGCCACGGCGGCTGACTGGCTTTCAGCAGCATCCTTTATCTCGGTTGCCGGTCTGATTTCAGTCGGTTACGTCAACTCTTCCTTTATCCTTGGCTGGACCGGTGGCTATGTACTCTTAGCTACTTTACTAGCGCCTTACCTGCGTCGTTTCGGTAAATATACGGTACCGGATTTCGTAGGTTCACGTTATGACAGTAAAACTGCGCGCTTAGTGGCGGTGGTTTGCTTGATTATGATTTCACTGACCTATGTGATCGGTCAAATGACCGGTGCCGGCGTTGCTTTTGCTCGCTTCTTAGAAGTAAGCAGCACGATGGGACTGATCATCTCGGCAGTGGTAGTGTTCTTCTACGCGGTATTGGGCGGCATGAAAGGGGTGACTTACACACAAGTAGCTCAGTACATTGTATTGATTCTTGCTTTCACCATTCCTGCTATTTATCTGTCGCTACAAATGACAGGACATTTCCTACCACAAGTCGGTTTTGTCGGTGATGTGGCTGGTACAAGTGAGCCTTTGTTGCATAAGCTAAATGCTGTGGTACGTGACCTTGGTTTCCAAGATTACACCGCTGACGTAGAAAACAAATGGAACATGTTCCTGTTCACCTTAACCTTAATGGTGGGTACTGCTGGCTTACCACACGTAATCATTCGTTTCTTCACTGTTCCGAAGATCTCTGATGCGCGCTGGTCTGCAGGTTGGGCTCTGGTGTTTATCGCTCTGTTCTATACCACTGCGCCACCATTGGCAGGCATGGCTCGTTTGAACCTACTTGATGCCATTTACCCTGGCGAGACTTCAGAAGGTTCTCTAGTTTACGCTGAACGTCCTGAGTGGTTCGAAAAGTGGGAGCTCACGGGTCTATTGACTTTCGAAGACAAAAACAACGACGGTCGCATTCAGTACTACAATGACAAGAACGTTGAGTTCAATGAAACCACCGCTGTTGAGCGTGGCTGGGCAGGTAATGAGCTCACCATCAACAACGATATCTTGGTTTTGGCGCTGCCTGAAATTGGTAACATGCCAGGTTGGATTGTTGGTTTGATGGCCGCGGGCGGTATTGCTGCAGCACTGTCGACAGCATCGGGCCTGCTCTTAGCCATCTCTTCTGCGGTCAGCCATGACTTGATTAAAAACACCCTGTTCCCGAGTATTTCCGATAAAGCAGAAATGCTAGCGGCACGGATATCCATGGTGGGGGCAATTTTGATTGCCACCTGGCTGGGAATTAATCCGCCTGGGTTCGCCGCGCAAACGGTGGCTCTAGCGTTTGGAATGGCGGCTTCCTCCATTTTCCCAACGCTAATGATGGGTATTTTCTTCAAGCGCATTAACGCCAAAGGCGCGGTAGCCGGTATGAGCATTGGTGCACTATTCACCATCTGCTATATCTTTATGTACCTTGGCTGGTTCTTTATTCCGGGCACCAACACCTTCCCGAACACACCTGAGTTCTGGATCATGGGTATTTCCCCACTGTCCATCGGTTGTATCGGTGCATTGATCAACTTTATCGTTGCAATCTCTGTATCCTATGCAACAGAAGAACCTTCAGAAGAGATCCAAAAAATGGTTGAAAGTGTTCGTTACCCTTAATAAGGCAATGAATACACTGATCAATTAGTTATTGGTGATCAACAACAAAGTGGGCTTCCTTATGGAGGCCCTCTTTTTATCTAGAGTACTGTGTATGATTTGGCATTTGCTTGCAGTTTTTATTATCGGTTTGTGTGTAGGCGCTTTTGCTTTTGCACTGAGAAAACTCAGTCGCAACAAGCTGCCTTCATGGATTATTCCTGTGTGCGCAGGTATCGGCATGCTCAGCTATTTAGCTTATTACGATTACAATTGGTTTTCCTTAAAACGCGGCCAACTCCCAGCGGAATCGGTGATTACTGAGCAGGGTCGAGCTAGCAATTTCTTTAGACCTTGGAGCTACGTTTTGCCTTCTGTTTCATCCTTTGTTGTGCTGGACGGCAAAGTCAGAGAGACTCGTCAAGATGGGCAGCGACTGGTTGAATATATTCGCTACGAATTTATCAACGATTATATTGAGCGTTTAGAGAGCCAGCCGTATGTGCTCAATTGCACAACCGGCGAGCAGCTACAAGTGCCACAAAACAGCAAGCCAGCAACAAGCAAAGTAGAATTTGTCGCCCGTGACAGTATTTTATACAAACAACTCTGTCACTGATTCGATTAGATTAGATATCTCAATAGGGCTGCAGAGATGCAGCTTAGAGACTCAATCGCCCCCCTCGCAACTTCGCCGCAGATAAACCATGCGGTAGTAACGTCTGTCGATGATGAGCATGGCATAACGCAATCGCTAGCGCATCTGAGGCATCAATTTGTGGTTTTTTGGTGAGCTTTAACAAGTGCATGACCATCATTTGCACTTGTTCTTTAGCGGCGCGACCACTCCCAGCAATCGCTGACTTCACTTGTGTGGCGCTGTATTCAGATACCGCAAGGCCAGCTTGTGCCCCCGCCACAATTGCTGCACCACGGGCCTGCCCTAGTTTTAACGCCGAATCAGCATTGCGTGCCATAAACACTTGTTCAATACCCATGGTCACTGGCTGATAGGTTTGAATGATCTCGCTGACCCCTGCAAACACTGCATTGAGGCGCTCTGGTAGCTCCCCTGTGCCTGTTCGTATACAACCTGAGGCAACGTACTCGCAGCCACGTCCAGTATCGCGAATGATGCCGTAGCCGGTGATTCTCGAGCCTGGGTCAATGCCTAAAATAAGCGTCATCTGGGCAGCCTTTGTTCGCGTGTTAACGCAGTGTGTTAAGTGTGCAGCCATACTACACACCAATAAAAAACCTCTGGGCCCGTATATACAAGCAACCAGAGGTTTAGACAGTGCGGTGCAAACCTAAGCTTAGAGTTGCTCCATCACATCATCTGGAATTTCTGCATTCGAATAAACGTTTTGCACGTCATCCAAATCTTCTAACGCATCAATCAAGCGCATGACTTTTTCTGCGCCCTCTAAATCCAATTCCGCTGTCATGGTCGGAATCATTGTTACTTCCGCTTCTTCTGCTACAAAACCTGCAGCAGTGAGGGCTTCGCTGACACTGATAAAATCAGCAAAGCTGGTGAGCACCTCAACCGAGCCATCATCATTGATAACGATATCATCCGCACCAAGTTCTAGCGCAGCATCCATCAAGGCTTCTTCATCGACGCCTGGCGCATAGCAAATCTGCCCTTTGCGTTCAAACAAATAAGCCACAGAGCCATCGGTGCCAAGGTTGCCGCCGTACTTATTAAACGCGTGACGAATCTCAGCAGCGGTGCGGTTACGGTTGTCGGTCATGGTTTCTACAAAGACTGCTACGCCATTGGGCGCATAACCCTCGTAAGCCAACTCTTCAACGTTATCGCCATCGGCTCCGCCAACACCACGGGCAATCGCACGATCAATGGTATCGCGGGTCATGTTTGCAGCAAGCGCTTTATCAACGGCTAAACGTAAACGTGGATTATCGGCAGGCACACCACCTTGTTTCGCAGCAACGGTCAATTCACGAATCAATTTCGTGAAAATTTTACCGCGCTTATTATCTTGACGCTCTTTGCGGTGCTTAATATTTGCCCACTTGGAATGCCCAGCCATAACAACTCCCGTTTTATCTCTGTACTGTCGGTAACTCGGCGTTGCCTTTGACTGTACTGCAGGACTGATTCAGCACACCGCAGTACAGCGCAACGCCACTCTGGATACTATTACTCAGCCTTTGGCTGCTCACGCAAGCGGATATGCAAATCACGCAATGCCGTGGCATCAACCGTGCCTGGTGCTTGCGTCATGACACAGGCAGCACTTTGCGTTTTCGGGAAGGCAATCACTTCACGAATCGACTGCGCGCCAGTCATCAGCATCACTAAACGGTCCAAACCGAAGGCCAAACCACCGTGCGGTGGCGCACCGTACTTAAGCGCATCGAGCAAGAAGCCAAACTTTTCTTGCTGCTCGGCTGCTTCAATACCGAGAATCTCAAATACAGTTTGTTGCATGGTACGGTCGTGAATACGAATAGAACCACCGCCCAACTCAGTACCATTAAGAACCATGTCGTAAGCGCGTGACAACGCAACGCTTGGATTAGCACGCAACTCTTCAGCTGAGCATTTTGGCGCAGTGAATGGGTGGTGAATCGCCGTCAACGAACCATCGTCGTTGCTTTCAAACATTGGGAAATCAATGACCCACATCGGCGCCCACTTGCAGGTCAGCAAGTCTAAGTCGTGACCGATACGGATACGCAGTGCGCCCAGTGCATCGCTGACAATCTGTGCTTTATCCGCACCGAAGAAGACGATATCGCCATCGACTGCACCAACGCGATCCAGAATGGTATTGAGGTTGTCTTCTGGAATAAATTTAACAATCGGCGACTGTAAACCTTCCGCACCTTTTGCACGCTCATTGACTTTAATGTAAGCCAAGCCACGCGCGCCGTAGTTGCTCACATACTTGGTGTACTCATCAATTTTACCGCGCGCCATGCTGCCAGCACCTGGCACACGCAGTGCAGCAACTCGGCCTTTTGGATCATTGGCTGGACCACTGAATACTTTAAAATCAACGCCAGTTAACTGATCAGCCACATCGACCAATTCCAGCGGAATACGCAAGTCTGGCTTATCCGAGCCGAAGCGACGCATCGCCTCTGCATAAGTCATGTGTGGGAACTCAGTAAACTCGACATCCAACACATCTTTAAACAGCTGACGCACCATGGTTTCGGTGATGGACATAATGTCCGCCTCATCCATAAAGCTGGTTTCAATATCAATCTGAGTGAATTCTGGCTGACGGTCGGCGCGCAAGTCTTCATCACGGAAACATTTGGCGATTTGGTAGTAACGGTCAACACCGGCCACCATCAACAACTGTTTAAACAACTGTGGTGATTGCGGTAAAGCAAAGAAGCTGCCGGCATGGGTACGACTAGGAACTAAATAGTCGCGCGCGCCTTCAGGAGTGGCGCGAGTCAGAATCGGCGTTTCCACATCAAGAAAGCCGTTGTCATCTAAATAACGACGAATACTTGTGGTAACGCGTGAGCGCAGCTTTAATTTAGCGGCCATTTCTGGACGACGTAAGTCGATAAAGCGATAACGCAAACGGGTTTCTTCACCGACATCCGAATGCTCATGCAATGGGAAAGGTGTGGTTTCCGCTTGGTTAAGCACTTCTAAATCAGTGGCAATCACTTCAATGGCGCCGCTCGGCATATTAGGATTGACCGCGCCATCTGGACGTGGATTAACCACCCCCGTGACTTTTACTACGTATTCGCTGCGCACTCGGTCAGCCGTCGCGAAAATATCTGCTTGTTCTGGATTAAAAACAACTTGAGCTAAGCCTTCACGATCACGGATATCGAGGAAAATCACGCCACCGTGGTCGCGACGACGGTGTACCCAACCGCAAAGAGTAACGGTTTGCCCGTTAAGGGATTCGTTTAAGTGTCCGCAATAGTGGCTGCGCATCATGATGGTGTTCGCTTCCTAGAAAATGTGAAATAACCGACACCCGTTAAGCGGCACTACAGCATGCAGTCGCATCAACGCGAAGGTATCGCAGAAAACCTTGATTATATAGCCTAAGCGCGCTAACGGCTACGGTCGTTCTAATGCAGGCGCTCTTGAGCCGCGCGAAAGCTTTACAAACTGTAGTAAAAAAGCCAGTAAGCGACGAAACCCTCTGCCTTCGGTCATAGATTTGTCAGATTACTCACAGTGTCAGCATGTCTCTTTTCCAATGTCGACTTTAGTTGTTTGAGTCATGGCCGTGTTTGCTGTTTAATACGAAGATAGTGGCTGAGGTTTTTATCCAAAACCACTTAGACACGACAACAACTTGGCTAACAGAGTAAGTTGTACTTGTAGTCGGTCTTCTTCTCTATCGTGCTTCTTATCAAGGTGAGTCCATTGCATATGTTAAAAATTGTTCATTTATTTACTGGCGCCGGAGCCCTGCTTCTCTCTCTTATCCTCGCCAGCCAAAACCCGCACACCGCTTTACTCCTCGCATCTTTTGCTTTAGCTAATCTATTAATTGCACCTATCTTGCCAACTTGGGCACGTGGTGGTCGTCGTCAACTACAAGGTTTAGTGTCTGCTTTGGTCGTTCTAGCAACGGCAATGCAAGCAGCCTTTATTTTGACCAATGTTGAGCAAATTGATGGTCATAGCGCTTCTTCATTAAGTTTAATCACGTTACTGGCAGCGGTCATTTTGCACTTGGCGCTGAACCTGCGCAAAGTCAGCACGAAAAGCGCACCGTTATCGCAAGACCTCAGCGACCGTGAAACAGG
>Ga0209075_1000994_pt1 | contig 27172 bp, 29 predicted proteins | sample Stecom2011_FD_187523 | JGI IMG/M metagenome (GOLD analysis project Ga0209075, IMG submission 187523) | Agricultural soil microbial communities from Utah to study Nitrogen management - Steer compost 2011 (SPAdes) (version 2) | ecosystem: Environmental > Terrestrial > Soil > Agricultural land...
TTTTAATTTATCCTTTAATTGGAACAAGTATTTATCGGTTGGTATTAATAAATTATTTTCAAGTTTGGATAAGTAAGAAACACTACAAATGCCATCTGATACTTCTTCAAGTGTTAAGTTTTTTTGAAGCCGATAATGTTTCAAACTTGAGCCGATTGTCTGTCCGGCAAGGCCTTTCCGATTGCGGTGATGACTAATAAAAAAACCAAGTTGATTCAAATCGATCATTTATCTTTATCCTTTCCTATTTTTTAGAAAAATTATAGCGAAAGCAGAAAAATAAATCTAACTTTTTTTGAATAACTTGGTTCAAATACTATTTTTTATCGTATGTGCATATATCGAATAATGGACATGCAGCACAGTTAGGCTTTTGAGCTTTACAGTGATACCTGCCAAAGAAAATCATTTGGTGATGAAGTTTTAGCCAGTGCTTTTTATCAAAATATTCCATTAGTTTTTTTTCAACAGTTATAACATTATCGTTGGTATTTGCAATACCTAATCGTTTGGATACCCGTTCCACATGTGTATCTACAGCAAATGCAGGTATATTAAATGCATTACTTATAACAACATTTGTTGTTTTTCTACCAACTCCAGGAAGTGCTTCAAGCGCTTGTCTATCGCTTGGCACTTTACTATCATGTTGTTCATAAAGAATTTTTGACAAAGCTTTAATATTTTTCGCTTTATTTTTGTATAAACCAATCGATTTAAGTATATTTTCTAGATCTTCAATTGGTGCATGCATCATTTTTTCAGGTGTTGAATATTTTTGAAATAATACCGGCGTAACTTTATTCACTCCAACATCGGTGGTTTGTGCACTTAAAACGACAGCTATTAAAAGTTCAAAGTTGTTTGTAAAATCTAATTCTGCTTTTGCATCAGGAAACATCTCATTTAATACGTCAATGATTTTTTGTGCATGATTACTCATACGGCTTTAAATAAACTTTCTAATGCTTTTTCTGTTTCCTGGTCAACTTCTATTTTTTCTAACTTTTCTTGACTTAAAATACGTTCAACATATTTAACACTCAAGCGATTTTGTGCACGTTCAATCGCAATCATAATATCATCATGTGTGTAAAGATCATCTTCATACCAACGACGAATATTTTCGAGTTCATACGTTTTTAATAAACGTCCCATGCCATTTTCAAATGCTTTAATTGTAATTTTGATATCTTGTTCTTTTTGTAAGATGTTTTTTTCTTTTTGGTCTTCAATAAATAATGCTTCAATTTTCTCAAAGACTTTATCAAGGTTAAAAACCTCACGTGTTTTATCGTCTTTAACCTCTAATTCTACTTGTAAAAATTGTTTATTAATGAGAGAATCAACAATTTCACCAATTTCTGCTTGATTAAATTCAACACGTCTTGAGATAGCTAAAATTGAAAAGGTTTTACGCTTACGGTAAATAGAAAAAAGAGCCATTAGAACGATACTTTCTGGAAAAGTTAAGTTCAAACGTTTATACTCTTTAATTATTATCGGTTCAATTTGAAAATTGTACTCATCAAATATCCTTTTTAAGATCATAATTTCCCTTCTTTAGCGCATCTTTAGCTGCCATCTGCTCAGCTTCTTTTTTTGTTTTTCCAAAACCTTTACCTAAAACGATGTTACCATCAAGTTTTACGACAACCTCAAATTTCTTATCGTGTGAAGGTCCACTTTCTTTTACCGTGTGATAACTAATATTACGCTTATCACCGCTTTGGATGTATTCTTGTAATATTGATTTATGGTCCTTGATTGAACTTACCTTTTCTAAATGTGGCAAGATAATTTTATTAAACATACGTTTAGTTTCACCAAAACCTAAGTCTAAGTAAATCGCGCCAAAAAGGGCTTCAAAAGCATCCGCAATAATTGCGCGATTTGGCCCTTTTACAGATTCTCCACGCCCAAGTTTAATTTTACTTGGTAAATCAATTTTTTCAGAATATAACACAAGTGCTTCCTCGCGTACGGCCTGTGCTCTTCTTTTTGTCATCGAACCTTCATCTAGGGTTGTTGTTTTATATAAATAATCACTCATTAATAGTTCAATAACTGCATCACCTAAAAACTCTAAACGCTCATTGTTTTCTAAATTATTTTCATAGGCGTATGATGCGTGATTAAATGCTGTTAAATATAGTTCTAAATTACGATATTTTACACCAATTTCTTTTAATAAATTTTCCACTATGCTTCATCTTCTTTACTTAAAATCTGTGTTACGGTTTCAATAACTTTTGTTTCAACCATTTCTTTTGCTTGTCTAATTGCATTATAGAAAGCATAATCATTGCTTGATCCGTGTGCTTTGATAACAACTTTATTTAATCCCATTAATAATGCACCACCAATTTCAGATGCATCTAATGACTTCTTAAAGTTTGTTAAACTCTTCTTCATGAAGATTGCTCCAATCTTACCGAAAAATGATTTTTTAATTTCACGCTTTAAAACTTTACCTAAACCTAGTGCTGCACCTTCCATTGTTTTCATGACAATGTTACCAGTAAATCCGTCAGCTACTAAAATATCAACATCTGTTACAAATACTTCTTTAGGTTCGATATTTCCAGCAAAATTGACTTTATCACTTTCTTTTAAAATCTTATAAGCTTCAACATCAAATTCACGACCTTTACCTTCTTCGCTACCAATATTGATTAAACCAACTTGTGGGTTTTCACGTTTCATAACGTTTTTAGCAACAATAGATGCAAATACTGCAAAATCGTGTAAATGTTCAGGTCTTAAATCAACATTGGCACCTGAATCTAATAATATACGTCCACGTCCATCATAAGATGGAATAATTGGCGCTATCGCAATTCTGCGCATTTGTGGCATTTTGCGTATAATGAAATGTCCACCAACTACAAGTGCTTGTGTTGGACCTGCAGTAACTATTGCGTCAGCTTTACCTTCTTTTACAAGATTCATTGCCATAAACATGCTGGCATCTTTTTGCGTGCGGTACGCACTTATTGGGTCTTTAACTCCCATTTCTAAATATGTTGGTGTATGAACGACTTCCAAGCGGTCATGTTTTTTTAAAAATGGCCCCATTTTTGTTTCATCACCAACAATGGTAATGTGTATATTTTCAAATTTTTCTAGTGCAAGTAAGCTTCCCTTGACTATAACCTCAGGTGCAAAATCGCCACCCATACCATCAACGGCTATTCTAATCATGGTTTTTCCCTCGTTTCTTATGAATCTACATTATGATTATATCATAAATTTTATCTTAGTCTGTACTTTTGAAACGCAAGTTTTGCGTCTTTGATAATATCAAAATCATTTACAAAGTCTAAAAACTTAAACTGCATATGGCCGCTTTGCCTCATACCTAGAAAACTTCCAGGGCCACGCATTTTAAGGTCGTAATCGCTTAAAATGAAGCCATCGTATGTAGCTGTTAATATGTTTAATCGCTCGTTATCCTCTTTATTACTTACAAGATAACAATAACTTTGTAGACTTGACCTACCAACACGTCCCCTTAATTGATGTAGTTGACTTAAACCAAAGTGATGTGCATCCATTATAACCATAACGGTTGCACGTGGTACATCAATGCCAACTTCAATCATAGTAGTAGACAGTAAAATTCCTGATTTTGCTTGAATAAAGTTTTCGATAACCTCTTCTTGTGTTTTATTATCTAGTTTTCCATGAACAACATATAACTCATCTTTGTTAACGTATTGTTGTAAGAACTCATAGGTTGTTTGAATGTTGTAACGAACATTATCAGATTCAATTGCAGGTACGACAACATATACTTTTTCTTCTTTTTCTAACGCCTTCTTAATCGGTTCAATAATTATATGTCTATCTGTTTCTAAGACATAGTTTGTAAGTACAGGTTTGCGGTCTTGTGGTTTTTCATTAATAATTGAAATCGATGTGTCACTAAAATAGGATAGAGCTAATGTTCTTGGTATTGGTGTTGCTGTAAGATATAAGACATCTTTATCAACCGCTTTATTTATTATTTCAGCGCGTGTACGAACACCAAACTTATGCTGTTCATCAATGACGATTAAGCCTAAGTTATTAAATTGCACTTTATCTTGTATAAGTGCGTGTGTTCCAATAACTAGATCAACATCATGGTAACTTATTTGTTCGTATACATCCTTTTTATTTTTAGTTTGACTTGTAAGTAATGCAATTCTTACATCAAGTATTTTACTTAGAGTTTCGAAATGTTGTCGGGCTAACATTTCGGTTGGAGCCATTAGGGCTACTTGTTCACCAGCAGTAATCGCACCATAAATACCAAGTGCAGCTACAATTGTTTTGCCAGATCCTACATCGCCTTGTATTAATCGATAGGAAACATAGTCGTTTTTAAAATCCATAAAGATTTCATTAACAACAGTTTTTTGACTTTGTGTAAGTTCAAATGGTAATTTGTTAATCAAATCTTTAACCTTATCAATATGATAGGGTTTAGGTTTTCGATGTTCCTTTTTTAAAGCTTTTTCGTGTAGCTCTTTTTGTAATAAATAGGCTTCTTCGTATTTTAAACGGTTCTTTGCACGTTCAATATCGTACATTGACTTAGGACGATGTAAGGATACATAAGCATCGTATCTTCCCAAAAGTTTTTTTTCATGAACTAAACGATCTGGTAACAATTCAAACACATTAACCATTTTGTTATCAATAATTTCATTTAGTATATTAATAACTAAATAGTCTTTTACACCATCAATATCATAAATAGGTTTAATTGCTCCATCTATAAATTCAAATAAGATAGATTGCGTATTAAAGTTATTTGTTTTTTTCTCATATTTACCGTATAAATATATGTCCATACCTACTTGAATCTTCTCTTCTAGATAAGCGCGTTGAAAAACAGTTACGTTAATTAGTAACTGTTTAAAATAAGCTTTAAACTTGATACCACTTATTTTTTTTCCTTTAAAAACTTTTGGTTCTTCATAAACATTAACTTTTATATAAATATCTTCATTTTGAACTAATGTGTCATTGAGTTTAAATACTTGATACTTTTTAGGTAAAACTAAAAGAAGGTCGTAGGTTGACCATATGTTTTGGTTTCTAAACTTTTGAAGGGTTGCTGGCCCGCAACCTTTGACTTTATCTAAACCTAACGTCAAACAATAACCTCTCTCTTTTTTATTCGTATGCTTTGTTTATTAAATATAAATCAGCTAACCCTATAGCAACTGCATTTTCTAAAACAATGCCTACGCGACGCACGATTGCTACATCATGTCTACCTTGAATTTCTAGGGTTTGAGTTTCTTTTGATTTTCTATTGAATGTTTCTTGTGGTTTACGAATGCTTGATGTTGGTTTAACAAACACTTTAATAACTAAATCATTTCCATTTGTGATGCCTCCGGAAATACCACCGCTATTGTTTGTTTTCGTTTTTCCAGTGTCATCTAAAATAACATCGTTAAACGCACTGCCTAACATGTTTACACCATCAAATCCAACACCAAAAGCCACCCCTTTAACTGCAGGAATTGAAAATAACATGCTACCTAACACCGATTCAATTTTTTGAAAAAACGGTTCGCCTAGTCCAACAGGAATATCTTTGACCGTAATTTCAACAATACCCCCTACAGAATCTTTGTCATTACCTATTTTTTCTAAGTATTCATCCATTTTTGAAAGATCCGTTAATGTGCCAATTTGAATAAGTTGTTGTGTAAATTTGAATGGTAAAAACATTTTTGCAATACTGCCAGCAGCTACCAGTGCTGCAGTCACACGTCCAGAAAAACGTCCACCACCTCGATAATCATTAAATCCGTGATATTTTTTATAGGCAACAAAATCAGCATGACCAGGACGCGGATGATAAACAAGATTTGAATAATCTTTTGATTGAACATCTTTATTTTCAATCATGATATGTATTGGTGAACCCGTTGTGTAACCGTTAAAAATACCACTTGTGACTTCAAATTCATCCTTTTCAATACGTGGTGTTGTACCAACTGCGCCAGGTCTTCTTTTATCTAGGTCACTTTTTATTAAATCGTAATCAAATTGTATACCTGCTGGTACACCATCGACAACAACGCCAATTGCCTTTTGATGTGATTCACCGTAAACCATCACTTGAAATAGGTTTCCAAATCTGTTCATACAAGTTTCTCCTTTATTTTTTCATAATTCTCAGGACTTAAATAAAACGTTGTGCCATGCCAATGCTCTTGTGAGCTTATGGCTTGATATATAAGCATATCTATCCCGTTATAAGCTTCTTTTGCCATAGACATAATTTTTGTTACTTTGGGATTATACACTAAGTCAATAACGACTTTACCTGACACATATTCTTTACTTAACATAGAATCTTCGATGTTTGGATAAGTTCCCACAGGTGTCGCTTGAATAATAACATCGTAATTAATGGTATTTAAATCACTGTATGTAATCGTGCATTCATCGGTCTTTTTTCTTGACACGTAAAAAATGTTTTTTGTATATTTTTTTAAAACCTCATAGACAGCTTTCGCTGCGCCGCCAGTTCCAAGAATAACGACTTTTTTGTTTACAACATCAATTTGATTTTTTTCAATCAGTTTTATAAAACCATCGTAATCAGTATTATCACCTATAAGTTTATTATTCTTTAAGTAGATAGTATTTACAGCACCTATTTGTTTTGCGCTATTAGACAATTCATCTAAAAAAGATATGACAAATTCCTTGTATGGTTTTGTAACATTTAATCCACTCAATTTTCCATGACGAACATCGTTTAAATAGTTTTCAATATCTTTTGTTTCAACATCAAAAAGATCATAAGTTATGTCTAAATCAAATACATTTGCGATTAACTCGTGTAGTACTTTTGATTTAGAATATCCTATTTTATGACCAAGCAACCCAAACGCTTTACTCATTTTGATATTCCTTTGATACATTCATAAGCGTTTCTAAAACTTTTCTATAGTGATTCCATAGGTCATCATTATCGAACAACTTTTTATAAACATCAAACATCGATGCTTCTCTTTTACTATCGAGAATTGGCAAATTGTTTTGTTTTTTAAATTCACCTATTTTTTTACTTACGGACATTCTTTGTTTGAATAAATCCATAATTTGCTCGTCAATTGTGTTTATTTCTTTTCTTAGTTCATCTAATTTCATATATTTCACCACCTAAGGATTGATAATCTTCATAAAACGTTGGATAAGATTTTTTTACGACTTCGGCATTGGTAAGTGTTATTGGATTTTTGCATCTAAGTGCGATAATACTTGCAGCCATGGCAATTCGATGATCTAAGTAACTATCGACAGTTACGCCACCTTCTAGTAATTCTTTACCATCAATGATAACCTTGTCTTCATATACTTTAATATCAACTCCTAATCGGGTTAACATGTCTTGCATAGCTAAAACTCGATCGGATTCTTTTATTCTTAGTCGTTCAATATTAATGAAGGTTGTTTTACCTTTGCTCAAACTTGCAAGAACCATAAGAATTGGACCTAAATCTGGAATATCTTTTAGGTCTATGGTTGTCCCATAGGTTTTTTGTTTAGTTATTTTTAAGTATTCCCCATCGATTGTAACTTTAGCTCCCATGTTTCTAATAATATCCAAAATGGCCTTATCACCTTGAAAACTATTATAGTCCAAATTGCTTAGTGTTATATTACCGTTTATTAACCCCGCAACAATATAAAATGCGGCTTGTGAATAATCGCCTTCAACATTTAGGTCTTTTTGTATATAGGTTTGATTCCCTTTAATTTTTATAACTTTATCATCCCACGTCACATGTACACCAAAAGCTTTCATTGTTTCAATTGTCATGATCGCATAATCTTTTGATTCTAGCGTTGATGTAAAAATGATTCTTGAATCATCCTTTAATAAAGGTAAAACAAAAAGCAAGCCCGTTACAAATTGTGAGCTTGTATCACCACTTATATAGTAGTCGCCTGCTTTTAAAGGACCACTTGTTTCAAGTGGTAAAAAGTCATTTTTATAATCAAATTGATAATTATATGTCTTTGCAATATTTTCATAAACTTTTAAAGAACGTTTTGGAAGTTTTCCTCGCCCAATAAATGTTTGAGGTTTATTGAACAACCATGCAAACGGAATTAAAAACCGAAGCGTTGATCCGGATTCGTTACAATCAATGGCGTGCTCACTCGGTTTAAGAAAACCACCAAAAATATTAGACATTTCAAAACGAACACCGAAATTTTTCAGTGCATTTTTTGTTGCTGTAATGTCATCACTATCCAATAGTTTTCCTACGGTACTTGTTCCCTTTGCTAGTGAAGCGGCAATCAAATACCGATGTGACATTGACTTGGATGAGATAACGCTTAATGAGCCTTCTAATTTTCTTGGTGATAAAACGATATCCATTATATCAAATCCTTTAATTCTAATGTTTTAGTAAATGCCGAACCAATTTCATCAATTAAAACAAAGTTTAAACCATTACTTAAATGTTTTTTATCAAATTTTAAATAGTCCAAATAATCTTTTGGATTAAGTAATGGTAATTCTATAAGTTTTAATTTTAAAAATAAGTTGCAAACACGATCGTAAATATTCGTATTTGTTAGGTTTAATCGTTCACCGATTTTAATAGACATTAGCATACCGTAGGCAATTGCTTGACCGTGTTTATATGTTTCATATTGGTGTTTAAATTCGATTGCATGGCCAAATGTATGTCCAAAATTTAAAAGCATGCGTTCTTTATAATCAAATGGATCGAGTAAAACAACTTTTCGTTTTACTTCAATAGCTTGAGCGATTAATTCATCATTAACTGTTTGGCTTTTCTCTAATTGATCGAACAAATCTTTATCCATAATTAAACCAGCTTTAATCATTTCTGATAAACCATTGGCGTATTCTATATCGTCAAGTGATTTTAAAAAATTAGGATCAATTAGGACAACTTTAGGTTCGTAAAATGCCCCAATTAGATTTTTCCCATAGGGCGTATCAATACCTGTTTTGCCACCAATACTGCTATCAACTTGTGAAAGTAATGTTGTAGGAATTTGAATATAATCAATCCCTCTAAACAACGTAGCAGCTACAAAACCTGCAAGATCACCGACAACACCTCCACCAAAAGCAATTAATGTATCAAAACGTTTAATACCTTTGCTTAAAAAATGATGCATGATTGCTTCATATGTTTTAAAGTTCTTCGATATTTCTCCAGATGGTATAACATATTTGATTATTTCAAATCCATCTAAGATATTTGCTAGTTCTTTGCCATAAAGGTTATCAACATTCGTATCAGTTACAATGAAAACACGTTTGTTGATTTCGTCCAAAAAATCCCTCAGTGAAGCAAATACATTCGATTCAATTAAGATATTATAGTTATTCATATTAATTTTTATCAAACGTTTGCCTCTTTTCTCTCGCTTTAACGAGCATTTTTTTAATTTCTTCGCGATTTTCATTTTTAATTAAAGTTTCTAACTCGCGTAGTGATTTTTTAAATTGTTTAATTTTTTTTAAAAGTGCATGTTTGTTTTCAATGAAAAGCTCTGTCCACATGACTTCATTTATTTTTGCAATCCTTGTTAAATCACGATAAGAATCCCCTGTGGCATCTTTAGTTTCAGCCATAGAATCACTATTTACTAAACTTACTGCGATAACATGAGTTAATTGGCTTGTAAAGGCGATTAACTCATCGTGTTTTTTTGCTGTTGTTACCAACGTATTTGCGAAACCTAGGTCATATGCAATTTCAAATAGTGGTTCCATTTTTCTGCTTTTTTTATTTCCGATGATGATGAAGTTTGCATTTTTAAATTTTTCTTTATTGCGGTTATTAAATCCTTTTTTCTCGCCACCAGCCATTGGATGATGAGAAATATAGGTTATTGCTTTCGGCAGTATGTTTTTTATTTCATTTAGCATATAAACTTTTGTTCCACTCACATCGGTAATAACTTGTTTTTTGTGGAACATGTGACCATATTTTTTTATGAACTCAATGTTGTCGTTTGGATACAAACATAAAACAACCAAATTGGCAATTTTGATATTTTCAATACTTGTATTTGGTTCAATAATGTTTAATTCAATCGCTTCTTTTAAGACTTTTTCATCGGTATCATACCCATAAATTGTATGTCCTTTTTCTTTTAGACCTTCTGCATATGATCCTCCAATAAGTCCTAAGCCAATAATCATAATTTTCATACGATTTTTTTACCAAATACCGGAGCTGCAGTGCGAATATGATCCATCATTTCATCAAATTTCTTTGGTTTTAAAGATTGTGCACCATCACTCATGGCGTGTTCAGGATCATGATGAACCTCAACAATAATACCGTCTGCGCCAACAGCTAGACTTGCAAGTGATAATTTATCAATCATTTGCCATTTTCCTGCCGCATGTGAAGGATCAACAATAACAGGTAAATGTGATAATTCTTTAACACTTAATACTGAACTAATATCCAACGTATTTCGCGTATATGTTTCAAACGTGCGAATACCACGCTCGCATAAAATAACACGTTCATTACCATATGCCATAATGTATTCTGCTGCCATTAACCATTCTTCAATTGTCGCTGATAATCCACGTTTTAATAAAATTGGTTTTGTTGATTTTCCTAACGCTTTTAACAAGTCGTAATTTTGCATATTACGTGCACCAATTTGAATTAAATCCACATAAGCTTCAAACTCATCCAAGGCATCTGCACTCATCATTTCACTTACAACAAGCATGTTTTCTTCGTCAGCAACTTTTCTTAATAATTTTAATCCCTCAACACCCATACCTTGATAACTATACGGTGAGGTTCTTGGTTTATAGGCGCCACCTCTTAAAAAGTTTGATCCTGATGCTTTAACTTCATGGGCAATAATTCTTAATTGTTCTTCGTTTTCAACAGAACATGGTCCTGCCATAACAACAAAGTTATCGCCTCCAATTTTTAAGCCGTTTGGAAATTCAATAACCGTATCTGCCTCATGGAATGCTCGACTCGCTTTTTTAAATGGTGTCATAACACGAGTTACTTGACCAACGCCGCTAAATGCATACAATCCATGATAATCTACTTGAGTTGTGTCACCAATAACGCCAAAAATTGTGACTTTATCGCTGCTGACATCTTTGATCTCTAAGTTTTTCGATTTTAAATAATTGACAACTTTTTGTATTTCATCTTTTGTTGCAAAATCTTTCATTCTAATAATCATATTTTTTACCTAATCCTTCTTTGTATGAAAAAAAATCCTTGGAGATTCTCCAAGGATGAATGTGTATCATAATTGGCTATCTCCTTTATTTTATCAACTAGAAAAAGGAATGCCTTGCAGTCCTTTTTTAACAGTAGCTAAAATAATAAGTAACCTTTTTGTCAAACATTGAAAATCACCTTTCATTTGTTTAAAACAATACTAACACAATTTTTTATGTTGTGCAACTAAAATCTTGCTTTATCAATATCAATATAGCCTAGTCCAATCGCTTTAGGACCTGTATGTGCACCAACTACTGGTGTTAAGTATGACGATACAATTTTACGTTTTGGATAGACTTTATGGATCGCTTCCGTGAAAAATTTCACGGCTTCATCGTTATGTGCATGTGAAATATACGTTAACACATTTAAATCTTTTGTTTCCTCAAAGTATTTATCCAACACTCTTTGAAGTGCTTTTGGAGAAGTTTTAATTTTTTCAACTGTTTCTACCGCACCTTCTTTATTAATTGTTAAGAGTGGCTTAATTTTTAGCATGGTACCTAATGTACCTGATAATCTAGAAAGTCTACCATTTTTAACTAAATATAGAAGTGTATCTACAGCAAAATACATTTGATTGTTATCTCTAATACGTTCTAAATAAGGTAAAATTTCTTCAACTGTTTTACCTTCAGCGAGTAATCGATGTGCTTCTAAAACCATAAATGCCTGTGGGTATGCGATTGTTTTTGAATCAAAAACTGTTAGTTTAATTTCCACTTGTCTTGCTAGATTACGAAGGGCTTCATTTAAGCCACTCATTTTACCTGAAATCGTAATAACTAGGGCTTCATCATAACCTTTAGATTTTAAGTCTTCAAAAATCTCTAACATTGTCCCAATTGATGCGTAGGAAGTTTTAGGAACATTGTTAGGCTCTTTGGAAATTCTTTCATAAAATGTTTTGGCATCCATTTCAATAAAGTCATTATATGTTTCTTCTGTGCCAAAATGAATAACTGATCTTAAAATGGTAATATCACTTGGATAATCCAAATAATCAAGTCCCGCATTGCTACAAGCTAATACTGCTACTTTTTTGCTCATTTTTTCCCCCTAAATGATTTATTTCTTTTTAAGTTCGTCTCTTATTTCTCTCAATAATAAAATATCTTCTGGAATAACTTCTTCTTTAGGTTCTTCAACAGGTTCAACTGCGACTTGTTGTTCTAATTTTTCAAGGAATTGTCTTCTGCGAACAATAACGTTAACAACTGTATAAATTACAAACGCGATAATTAAAAATTCAACCGTCGTTTGAATAAATTTACCGTATGCAATGACAACAGCGGGCGTTAAAATTGTTTCGCCATCTGCTGCATAGACAACATCTTTCAACACAATCGAAAGTGACGTGAAGTCTGCATTTCCTAATAAAATACCGATTGGTGGCATAATAACATCATTAACCAACGACGTTACAATTTTACCAAATGCGCCCCCAATTAAAACACCAATGGCAAGGTCAACAATATTTCCTCGTGTGATAAAATCTTTAAAGCCCATGAAAAAACCTTTAACTCTTGTTTTTTCATCTAGTTTCTTTTTCTTACCCATATGTTTGACTCCTTTTATTTAAATATAAATATATGATTACATATATTTTACCTAATTAATGCCTTAAAGTCATCAATTAAAGGATATTTTGATAGCCTTTTGCGTGATTGATGTCCTTTTGTATATAAAAAACAGTCCACATTAAGTTTCGTAGCAATTTCAGCGTCATGCAAGGTATCTCCAATGAAAATGGCTTCTCCTGGTTTTATTTGATGTTCTTGAACATAACGTTTGCCTACCTCTAATTTAGAACTTGCATAATAATCTCCTGTCCCTAATACATCATCAAATAAATCATAGATTTCATAATGCTTCAATTGTTCAATTAATCTTGTTTTTTCAGAAGCAGATAATAAAACTTGTTTAATTTTCTTTTCTTTAAAATGTTTAATTGTTGAAAGAACATGTTCATGCAGTTTTAAGTTTAAACTTTTTGGTTGATAGTCTTCAATAAATCGTTTTGCCAAAACAGCAAACGGTGTTTTATCTAAGTCAAAGACTTTTCCGTAATATTCAATAATTGGAAAAGTAAAAATTTCTAAATATTCTTCAAGTGTAACTGTTGGTCGCATAACTTCTATTAACATATCGTTTAATATGTTAAAACACAAGTCTAAGTCGTCCAAAATAGTTCCATTAAAGTCCCAAAATATATATTTTTTATCGTTTAACATAATAACCTCACTTATGATACGGATGATTGTTTTTAATCATTAACGCTCGATATATTTGTTCAATTAAAAATAAGCGGGCAAGTTGGTGTGGCAATGTCATTTTTGATAACGATAAATGAAAATCTCCACGTTTTTTTACATCATCACTTAACCCAAAAGACCCACCGATAACAAATGTAATCGTCTTATTATATAACGTAAAAACGTCATCGATTTTTTTCGAAAACTCAATACTATCTAACATTTTACCTTCAATAACTAGCGGAATAACGTAATGATCTGGTTGGATTTTATCTAATATTTTCTTACCTTCAATTTGCATGCCAGTTATATCTTTTTCATCTTTAAGTTCTATTACTTCAACTTTAATAGGCATTTGTTTTAAGTAGTGCTCAATGGCTTCCGTTAAATACTTTTTACCGATTTTTCCAACAACTATTATTTTAATCATAATTTAATTTTCTCCAAGGTCTCTTGTGAGCTAATCTTTAACTCAATCTTTGTTGGATCATCAAAAATTTTAACAATCGCTTCTTCAATATCAAGTGCGGAATTACAATCTTCAGATATATGGGCTGCTACCCAGATGGCAAAATGGTTTTCTTCAACAATGCGGTTCATTAAAATTGCCGCATCTTCATTTGATAAGTGACCTGTTTCACCTAATATACGTTTTTTTAGCATAAAAGGGCGACTACTGTGCATCAATTTATATGGGTCGTGGTTCGCCTCTAAAATGTAGAGATCTGCGTTTCTTAATACATCATCATACGAATCATCAACGTAGCCTGTATCCGTTAATAAAACAACTTTTTTATCCTTATAATATAGAGTAAAACCAACAGGCTCATTCGCGTCATGAGAAAGCATAATTGGTAATACTTGAATATCCTCTAAATAAAATGATTCGTCAGCTCTAATTATTGTTGTATTTAAAGGTAATAAATCTTGAATATCTTTACCTAATGCATCAAGGGTTCCTTTAGTTAAAAAAACATTTTGTATAAAGCCTTGTTTGAGTAAAACTTTAAGTCCTTTTATGTGGTCCATATGCTCGTGTGTAATCAAGAGCGTATCTACGTTTTCTATTGGTTTGCAAATCGCTTTCATTTTCTGATTTAAATTTGAAAAAGTGATGCCAGCATCAATTAAAAATCTTTTATGATTTGTCTCAAAGTACGTTACGTTTCCTTTAGACCCGCTAGCCAAAATATATATTTCCATTAACATCACCTTTTTTTATTCTATCATGAAAGTGTGTGATATTATCAAATAAAATGAAAGTGGTTGCATTAGAAATTAAAAGATGCTATATTATAAATGCTTGTATGAAATACATTGAAGGAGTGAATACAGTTTTATGAAACAAAATTTTAATCCAAAAAGACTGTTACTAATTGTTGTTTTATTACTGACTGCAGTTGTAGTAGTCGCATGCTCTAAAAAAGAAATGGTACCTTATGGAGACCTTAATTTAGATGAAACTTATGTTGAGGTTGATGGAAATAAAGTAACTGTAAAAGAATTATACGACCAATTACGTATGCAAGGTGCTCAAACACTTTCTGGCCTAATTGATCGCGTTTTATTTGAAAGCGAACTAGCAGTTGTTCGAGCAGCTTTACAAAATAATGATGAAGATGTTGCTAAACAATTAGATGAAATGGTTAATTCAGCAATCTTTGGAACGAGCGACCAAGAATCATTAAAAGATTTAACACCTACAAATATTGAAATGAAGATTGCCGCATTTGTTGACTCATTATATTTATTAGATAATGGTTTAGACAGACAATCTGTAGCAGATGCATTAACTGATCTTGCAACAGATATCGACAATCCATTCAGTAACTACAAAAACGTTCCTGTTCTTGTTAAACAATATGAATTGAGATTAGCTCAACGTCACCATGCAAGTGAACAACTAAAATTAGATGTTAACGACGAAGACTCAAGCCAATACATTACCGACACTAAATTAGTGAACTACTACAAGAACAATTATCAAAATCGTCATGATTTAGATGTCTTCTTTGTGCGTTTCTTAAATGCAAATGAAGCAAATGCAGCATTAAGAGTGTTTAGTGTTAAAGCTAATAGTGCTGGTAACTACTACAAAATTCCTGACTTAAGAGCTACTTCTACTGATGGTGGTATCGATCGTTGGAAAGATGTAAGCGAAGTTACTACAGTATTAGATAACTTAAATATCGCATATGACGCACCACTTTCAGAAGAAAATTATGCAAGATTCTACAGCTCATACACTGTAAGAACGAATACTTCAAGTGGATCACACTCAGATACTCAATTAACTGACGAAGAAGTATTTGCATTATTTGTTGATATGGCTAACTTAGTTAACCCTTTAAGCAAACAACTAAAATTAGAAGATGGCGTTGTTTCATACGCTGATGGTAGCGAATATAAAACAACATATACTTATGAAGAATTAGGTAAAGTAAACTCATCTGTAAGAAACTATTTCTACAATACTTTAGTAGGATTAAATGATGAAAAAGATGAGAATGAAACTAAAAAAGCATTCGCTAGACAAACAATTAGTTCAAATGTTTACTTCTTATTCAAATTAGAAAGCAACTATAGTGAAAAATACCCTGTTTCTACAGATGTATTAAATGAAAAAGGTGATGAATTCCTTTCAACAGTTCCTGAAACTTTCAAGACAGAATTAAGAAATGAATTCCAAAAAACATTATTAACTTCTTCATACATTACTTCTGTTGTAGACAAAGTATATGAAGAAGCTACAATTGAAATCTATGACCCAATCATTCGATCATTCTATGAAAGTTCATACACTTACAATGGACCAGCTAAAAACCAAAGTGGTGTAAATGTGGCAAAAGTTAATGACCAATTCATTACTGTTGAATCACTATATACAGACTTAGAAAAATCATATGGTGTTAACCTTGCATTAGACATTCTTGTTCAAGAAGTATTAAAAGGCTTATATAGCGTTACAGATGCTGAAATGAAAGACTATGACAAACAATTAAAGACTATCATTACAAACTTCTCACAAGACGCTTATGCTTCATCAGGGTTCCCAGCTTCAATGGGACGTGCTAAATTCTTATTATTAGCATTTGGCGCTAAAGATATGGACGAAGCAGTTGAACAAGGTTTTGTATTGCCAAGATTAAGAGAACTATACTTAAACGATATTGAATCACATTATGATGATATCTATACTAAATTAGAAACATTAACTCATTTACAATATGACAACTTCAAATCAATTACTGTAAATCACTTACTAGTTTACTTAGATGCTAATGGCGATGGTACTCCAGATAATCCAAAAGATTACTTTGGTGATGATGTTGAGTTACAAGAAGAAACAGAAGCAAAATTAGTTGAATTAATTGACAAAATTTATGCAATGGAACCAACTTCTGCAACTAAGATTAATGACATTGTAAACAAATTCAACGCATCAGGTCGTATTCCATTCCATACTGAAGGTTCAGATGACACATGGATTGAACTTAGAAAAGCTGGATTCACATTAAAATATGAATCATTATCAAGTTCTCCATTAACAAACACATCAAACTTCTTAACGAATGCATCAGGTAGAATGGATGAAGTATTCTATGAAAGAGCAATGGATATTTATGATATCTTAGTACAAGCTAACGAACCAAAAGATCGTGGAGACTTCTACTTAGACTTCTACTTAGACAATCCATTTAGACCAGATAACGATCCGGTTTATCCATTTAGTGAAAACGACATTGAAAAAGTTAAGTCATCCTTTGGTTACCACTTCATTTTCGTTACTAACCCAGGCTCAAGTGTTCCAGCTAAAGCAAGTGCACTTTACAAACAATCAAGTGACACTACAAGTAAATACACAGTGATTTACAACGACAAACGCTTAACTGCATATAACGATAGTGAAAAAATTACTGCAAGCCAAATTGAATACTACATGTCAGCTCAAGACTCACTAAAAGGATCAGGTGCTGAATTACCATCAGATATTACAAGTGCATTTACAACATTCTTTACTCCAGTATTAAACAAATATAAAGACAGCTTCATGCAAAGAGAATTATTCTTCAAGTTAGTTGCTGGCGAAAATATGAACTTACATGGTAAAGAAGCTCGCTTCAATGCAATTAGAGACATCAATAAAAATCAATTCACTGGTTACTATTTAGGACATGATGCAAACTTTGATGCATTATATGCTACTTGGTTTGATGTATTAGAAGCTTAATTAAATCCAATAAACTCGCTTACTTGCTAAGCGAGTTTTTTTTATGTGCTAAATAAAAAAAGATGGCCGAAGCCATCTATCGATTTATTATTTTGTTTTAGGTTTGTAAAATCTCATCTTATCTAGGACACTAATACTTGTTGTAAATTCACCTTCAGGTGTATGTTCTAAAACTTCACCTAACACTGTAAACTTACTATCCATTGTATCGATAAACCATAGCAGTAATGCTTCACCAATTTGCGGTTTCTTAGGTGAACCAAAGTTCAATAAACCATGGTGTGAAATAACCATATGTTTTAACAATAAGACTTCTTCTGTATCTTCATAGCCGAATTTTCGCGCGACACGGTCAATATCGACCGTTTGCATAACTAAATGGCCAAGCAGTAAACCTTCTGTCGTATAATCACCGTCTACACCACTTATTTCATTAATTTTTGACATATCGTGTAGTATTGTTCCTGCAAAAAGTAAATCTTTATTTAAATATGGATAAATGTTTAAGAAAGACTCTGCAATTTTTAACATCGTTAATGTATGATAACTCAATCCACCAATATAGGCATGATGAAATTTTGTTGCAGCTGGGTGAACATAAAACTTTTCTTTGTTTTCTTCGTAAATATCTGCGGTAATATCTTTTAAAATTTTACTATCGATTTTGTTTAAATATTTTTCAATTTGTGTTTTAATTGTACGCATTGAAACCGGTGCATATTTATATAATACATTTAAAGCTTCTTCCATTTGTTCATCATTTAGTTCAGTGAATGGATCACGTGTCTTAACAAACTTTAGTAAGACTTCATCTTCTTTTTCATACCCCAGACATTCAAAAATATACATTTTTCCTAGTTCTAAATTATGTGTGAATGTATCAAACTTGATATTTATTAGTTTCTTTTCTAAAGTTAAAATGGTCATATTTAAGAAATGTTGACCTTGATTGATATTTTCAATTTTTCCTAAAATATCGTATTTTTCGTTTGCTATAAAATTCATGTGAATACCTCAGTTCTATTGATGACTTAATACATATGCTTCAAGTGCTTCCTTAGTATTTTGAACTTTACCGTTTAAAATAGCTAATACCATTTCACGTTGAAGTTCACCTAACCAAGCACCAGCTTTACGATCAAGTAATTTCATAATGTCACTTGCGCGAAGTTTTAAATCTAAATCGCTTTTTATTGGTAATGCCTCATAGGCATCAGCGATTTGTTTTTTAGCATATTTTGCTTTACCTAAAATAAAACTTACTTTATTTGCAAGTAAACATAATTCTAAACCATATGTATATAATGCAACATTATCAAAAATTTGATATTTATCAACAAGTTCAATGACTTGTTGGTATTTATGGCGATGTTTATTTGAAAATGGTAAAGTTTGTGGTACTTCCTTATTTAAGACAAAACAAGTACCAAAGAATGCGTCCGTAAATGGCATTTCATCAAGTGTTGCAATAAACTTTATACCTTTTTCTAGACCATCTAAATATTGAATAATATTTGATTCTACCATAGAATTTAAGGCTTTTTTAAGATGTTTACCTTTTAACATTTTCATGATTTCATCTAATACGCGTTCTTTTGAAACATGTTCAATGTTTTGTCCAACTTCTTTGATTGCATCCATTGTCATTGAATCGATGTCAAATCCTAATTTTGATTGAAAATAAAAGGCGCGAAGCATTCTAAGCGCATCTTCTTTAAAACGTTCTTTTGGGTCACCAATTGCACGAATGATGCCACTTTTGATATCTTTAATACCATTTACATGGTCTGTAATATTGCCATGTTCATCAAGTAATAAAGCGTTCATTGTAAAGTCTCTACGATGAACATCGTCTAAGACATTTGTAGAATAAATCACTTTATCTGGATGTCTAAAATCTGTATAGTTTTCATCCATACGATAAGTCGTTACTTCAAATTTAGATTCATTATGTTGTACAGTTACTGTACCGTATTTTAAACCTGTCGGTATCGTTTTAAAGATTTTCATAACATCGGTTGGTTTCGCGTTTGTTGTAATGTCAATATCACTTATTGGCATTTTCAATAACTTATCGCGCACACAGCCACCAACCATGTAAGCTTCATAGCCGTTCTTTTTTAATATACGTATTACTTTTTTTGCATTTTCTACGTGTTCCATATAATCACCACTCATTATTATATCAATAATTTGCTTATTTTCCTAATTATCGATGTCGTTTTCATAATTATTTTATAAGTATGTTATACTTATTATGGTGATTTTATGTATTACATTAAAGACATTTATGAAAACAAAATCGTCATTCAAAAATCTGAATTTATCGGAATACTCTATCCAATAACGATGGATACCGATATATCAACACTTATCAATGACGCAAAAAAAAGATATCCTAAGGCTACCCACTATTGTAGTGCATATATTCGCGGAAAAAACGCCGAGTATGCAAGTGCAAATGATGACGGAGAACCATCAAGGACTGCTGGAGTTCCGATATTAGAAATTTTAAAAGCACACAACTTAACCGATTGTTTATGTGTTGTTGTACGTTACTTTGGTGGAATTAAGTTGGGCAGTGGTGGCTTAATTCGGGCATACAGCGGTGCTGCTAAGGAAGTTGTAAAAATAGCAGATATTTATAAGCGCATACTTGCAAGTCATTATTTAGTGAAAATGCCATATTCATTAATTGATCGATTTGAATATGCGATAAAAGACCATGTAACTATCATTCAAAAAGATTATACTGATATTGTGTCTTATGAGTTTACATCGCTTGAACCCATTGATTCTTTATTGACTGATATGAAACATGAATTTAAAGAATTTGTTGAATTAGAAAAAATTGAAACTTTCGTTTTGGTAAAATAAAAGCCTTGGTAACTAAATTACCAAGGCTTTATTACAAGTTTTATTTTGTTCCAAACAAACGATCGCCACAATCCCCTAAACCAGGTACAATATAACCTTGTTCATTTAAATGACTATCTAATGCAGCCAAGTAAATTGGCACGTCTGGATGGTCTTTTTTTAGTCTTGCGACACCTTCAGGACATCCAACTAAGCCAACATAGCGAATATCTTTTACTTTACTTTCCTTTAAAATGTCAATCGCTTTAGATGCAGAGCCTGCTGTTGCAAGCATTGGATCAACTAAAATAACAACGCTATTTTCAACACCTTCAGGAAATTTTGCATAATAAACTTTAGGTTCTAAAGTCTCTTCATCACGATATAAACCAATATGACCAATTTTTGCTGTTGGTATAATTGTTTGAATGCCTTCAACCATTCCTAATCCAGCTCTTAAAATTGGTACGATAACTACTTGTCGTTTTAAGACATTTGCGATCATCGGTGTTATCGGTGTTTCAATTTCCTTTGGAACAGTTTCTAAATCACGTGTAATTTCATAAGTAATTAAACCACTTATTTCAGAAACACTTTCTCTAAAATCTTTTGTTCCTGTGTTCTTATCCCTTATTTTGGCCATCTTATGTTGAATTAATGGATGGTCAAGAATGACGACTTTATGCATAAAAAATCCCCCTTATTTTTTATTTGTTAAGTAAGTCTATTCTCTTTTGATGGCGTTGTTCAAACTGTGCATTTAAATACGAATCAATAATAGCATCAGCTTCTTCAGGTTTTGTCGTTCTACCACCAAGCGCGATAACGTTCGCGTTATTGTGTTCCTTAGCAAGTCTGCCTGTTTCTTCGTTGTATACAAGTGCTGCACGAACACCTTTTACTTTGTTTGCTGCAATTGAAATACCAATACCTGTACCACATACAACAATGCCAAAATCATAATTGTCGTTAACGACTGCTTCGCCAACTTTTTTGCCATAAATTGGATAATCAACACTTTCTAAACTGTTCGTTCCAACATCGACAACATCAATTTGCTTTTGCTTTAAATAGTCTTTGACATGCTCTTTTAATTCAAATCCAGCATGATCACTACCGATAACTACTTTCATAGTGTCACTTCCTTCTATTATTCATTTCTTAATTATTATATCACGTTCATAGGCTAATGAAAAAGGCAAAAATACCTTAATCATTGTTTTGGGTATAATTTGCCTTTTTACGTTCGTTTGCTTTTAAATATTTTTTTCTTAAGCGAATGCTTAGCGGAGTAATTTCAATGAGTTCATCATCATCTATAAATGATAAACATTGTTCCAAATACATTCTTCTAGGTTTTTTAAGTACGACAGTAGCATCTTTACTTGATGAACGCATGTTTGTTAATTGTTTTTCCTGTGTCACGTTTACAACTAAATCCGTTTCTTTATTTGCTTCACCAACAATCATGCCTTCATAAACTTGAACACGTGGTTCAACAAACATAATACCGCGGTCTTCAAGTCGACCAATTGCGTATGCTGTTGTCATACCTTGGTTTAACGAAACTAATGCGCCAAGTTTACGGTTTCCTACAGTATCGCCAACGTATGGACGATATTCTAAAAATGAGTGATTTAAAATACCATAACCTTTTGTTGCTGTTAAGAAGTTAGTCATAAATCCGATTAGTCCTCTAGAAGGTACAACATAGTTCATACGAGTAAATGTATGCGATTGTTCCATTTTAATAAGTTCACCGCGTCGTTCACCTAGCATTTCAATGACTGTTCCTGTGTATTCATTTGGACAGTCAATTAAAACGTCTTCGTATGGTTCACATTTTACGCCATCAATGTCTTTTAAAATTACTGTTGGTCTTGATACTTGGAATTCAAAACCTTCACGGCGCATATTTTCAATTAAAATACTTAAATGAAGTTCACCACGACCTTTAACAAGCCACGATTCACTTCCTTGAAGACGATTTACTCGTAAACTTACGTCTTTTTGTGTTTCACGATAAAGTCTATCTTCTAATTTAGATGCTGTAACAAAACGTCCTTCTTTTCCTGCAAGTGGACTGTTATTTGTTAAGAATGTCATTTCAACAGTTGGTTCATCAATATGTAAAATCGGAAGTCTTTCTTTATCTACTGGTGTCGTAATCGTTTCACCAACATGGATATCTGATAACCCTGCAATCGATACAATATCTCCTGCATAGGCAACTTCAACTTCTTTTTTACTAATACCTGTACTTTGAATAATTTTTTGAATTCTAAAAGATACTTCACTACCATCAATGCGTAATGCTAATACCGTTTCGTTTACTCGCATCGTTCCTTGATATATTTTACCAATACCCATACGGCCAACATAATCATTATAATCAATTAAAGCTGGTTGAAACTTGAGTGGTTTATCAATTTCTGTTGCAGGTTTTGGAACAACTTCCAAAATTGTATCTAAAATTGGATACATTCTATTTTGCGGATCTAAGATTGGTTCTGTGCTTGCAATACCTTGTAACCCTGAGCCATATAAAACTTTAAAATCAAGTTGTTCATCATTAGCCCCTAAATCAATAAATAAATCGTAAACTTCATTTAATGCTTTTTGAACATTAGCGAATGGTCGATCAATTTTATTAATAAATACGATAGGTACTAAATTAGCTTCTAATGCTTTTTTCAATACGAAGCGTGTTTGAGGCATAACCCCTTCATACGCATCTACTAACAGTAACACGCCATCAACCATGTGAACAATTCGCTCAACTTCACCACCAAAGTCCGCGTGACCTGGAGTGTCTAAAATGTTAATGCGTGTATCTTTATATAAGATTGCCGTGTTTTTTGCTAAAATCGTAATTCCGCGTTCTCTTTCAATCGCGTTGTTATCCATGACACGTTCATCCAACATTGAATGTGCATCATAATCTTCGCTTTGTTCAAGTAACTTATTTACGAGAGTTGTTTTACCATGGTCAACATGGGCAATAATTGCAATATTTCTTATTTCCATAAAATTCCTTCTTTCCAACTTTTTAATTATATACTAATTTTTGAAATTGTATACAAAAAAAACAATTTTGCAATTGTTTTTTTCATTTTAAACTAACATTGATCAGCAATGTAGTCCGTATGTAGTTTTAATCCCGTAGTTGTTTCTTCTGCTTTGATGACATTAACTTCATCCAAATTCAAATAACGAAGCGAATCTTCGCTAATCGGAACGCGCATGCGGTCGGTTAAAACATATTGGTCTGGCTTATGTAAGTCAAGATACTCTCGGACTGTCATAGACATACCTCCTTTGTTTTATGAGATTGTTTTTAAAATATCTTCTAACAACAATTCTCCCTGTCTTAAAACCTTTAAATCCGTGCCAGTAGCATCAATAATCGTTGAAGATACGGCACTGAAATTTAACTCAAAGTTATATATATAGTCTACCACATGACTGTATTTTTCATATACTAATTGCTTATTAACAAGTGGTGGTTCACCACTAATGTTTAAACTTGTTACGCGCATTGGTCCTTCTTTTTTTAATAAATCTAGAAGTTCGTTGTGGTTCGGTGAACGAACGGCTAATGTTTTTTCACCTGTAATTTTTTCGTGTTTTTCTGTTGTTTTTACAATAATAGTTAATGCGCCAGGCCAAAAATTATCCGTTATTTTTATGAGTCGTTCGTCAATTTCAATGATATCTTTTAAATCATTGAGACTACTGCATAATACTGGAATTTTTTTATCTATAGATCGTGCTTTAATTTCATAAATGCGATCGATCCCTTTTTGATTATAAATTGAAGTTCCTATACCATAAACGGTATCTGTAGGAAATACAACAACTTCATATTTCATTATTTTTCACGTCCAATATATACAAATGTAAAGCGATCTTTGCCTGCTAAATCTTCAAGTTGAACAATTTTAGCATCCGGAAAATAACGTTTTGCAATGTTGTAGATTGCTTGTCTTTGTTGATAGCCATGTTCAAATGCGATAAATGCTTTTTCTTTTAAGAATTTCGGTGCATTTTTTAAAATTTCAACGTAATAATCTAAACCTTCTTCGCCACCATATAAGGCAACGCTCGGCTCTTTTTGTACAATATTTTCGACAACTTCTGTTTTCGGAATATATGGTGGATTTGCAACAATAATATCAAATTTAGAGTCAATAGCGCTAAACCAGTTGCTAACACCAAAACGTACGTTTGCTCCTAGTATTTCACTATTTTCTTTTGCTACTTCTAGCGCATCTATACTTATATCGTATGCACGCATATTCATTAAATCTTCTTCAAGTTTTAAAGTAATCGCGATACATCCTGAACCTGTTCCTAAATCGACAACATCGACGCTTTTGTTTGAAAACAAATCATCGTATGCCATTAATACATGTTCAACAAGTTGTTCAGTTTCTGCTCTTGGAATAAGTGTGTTATTGTTAACTTTAAACTTTCTTCCAAAAAAATAGCTAAATCCTAAGATGTGCTGTACAGGCACTTTGTCTATTAAATATAATGCAAGTTTTTCATTGAAAAATTCAATGAAATCTTTTGGAACGTCTTTTTTTACATTTAAATAAAACTCTGTTGGTGTAAATCCTGATAACTCTAAGAGTAAAAGTTTTACTGCTTCTGCTTCCATATCGTGTTCAAAAGCTTTCGTTGAAGAAACTTTCAACAGCTGTTCATATGTCATAGTGATTCTCCAACTAATTGACGTTTTTGAAATTCGTTAATAAGTGGTTCTAAAATTAAATCTAAGTTTCCTTCAATTATTGCATCTAATCTTTGAAGTGTTAAACCAATTCTATGATCAGTTACACGATTTTGAGGATAGTTATATGTTCTAATTTTTTCACTGCGATTTCCACGACCAACAAGGGCTTTTCTTTCAGCACCTTCTTTTTCAAGTTGTTCATTAATGATTTGGTCATAAATTCGTGCTTTTAATAATCTAAAGGCTTTATCTTTATTTTCGTGTTGACTCTTACCTTCTTGACAAGCAACCATCATACCTGTTGGAATATGCGTTAACCGTACTGCTGATTTTGTTGTATTTACAGATTGACCACCTGGACCACTAGAGTTGTAAGTGTCCACACGAATATCATCCCATTTAATATCAATTTCTACTTCTTCAGCTTCAGGCATTACCAACACAGTCGATGTTGAAGTATGTATACGTCCTTGTGACTCTGTTTCAGGAACTCTTTGTACACGGTGTACTCCTGATTCGTATTTAAATAACGAATAAACCATTTTTCCAGATACCATGAACTCAATTGAGGTAAATCCTCCCATAGAGCCTTCCATGGCATTTAATATCTCAATCTTAAAGCCTTTAGCTTCGGCATATTTAGAATACATTCTAAACAAGTCGCCAGCAAAAATATTTCCTTCATCGCCACCAGCAGCACCCTTAATTTCGATGATAACATTTTTATCATCGTTAGGATCTTTAGGTAACAATAAAATACGAAGACGATCTTCAAGTTCTTCAATAGCCTCTTTTAATGTATCCTTTTCAAACTCAGCCATTTCTAACATTTCTGGATCTTTTTCGTTTTTAATAATATCTTTAATATTATGTAACTCTTCTTCTTTTTGTTTATATTCACGGTATACTTCTACCGCGTCTTCTAGTGAACTCATTTCTTTTAATAAACTGGTCATTTCTTTTACATCAACTGTTCCAGAAGCCAATTTATTTTGAATATTCACATAGGTTTCTTCCATTAATTTTAATCTATCAAACATTTTTATCACCCGCTAAAATATCATATCACAAAATCTGTGATTTTACTATTATTTTTTTACTACTAAATTATATATCTTTTAATGTTATAATGCAGGTAGATAGTCTTAAGTATGTAATAAAAGGAGTTATTTATGGAAATAACGAGTCACGATATAACACCGTTTATACAATCAATTGAGAAAAATCGTTACCCCGATATTGTTTCATTGATTAATCTTGGCAAAAAAATAACAGGGTATGAACCAAAACTATGGGGTTCTATAATCGGTTTTGGAGATTTAAAGTATGTATATAAAACAGGTACTAGTGGTCACATGCCGATGTTTGGTATTGCAAACCGTAAAAATGCAATAACCCTATATTTTTCTTATAACCTTGAGTCCTATGACGAACTTAAAAATCTTGGTAAGTTTACTTTTGGGAAAAGTTGTTTATATGTTAAAAAACTAAGTGAAATAAATATGGATGTTTTGGAAAAATTAGTCACTAAAGCTATCCGTGATATTTTAGACTTGGATTTTATTACAAAAATTGATTAAATCGTATTTTTTATAAACAAGGCTTATATTTATTCTAAATAAGACTTATGGTTTGTTTTGAATACAAAATAGTGCTATAATAAAAATAGAAAAAAGGAGGATTTATCTATGGAAAAATTACAAAAGAGTTTGAATGTGGTAGTTAGTGATTTACAAGTGTTTTTCGTTAAATTGCATCACTATCATTGGTATGTAAAGGGTTCTAACTTCTTCGCGCTACATGAAAA
>Ga0209075_1000995_pt1 | contig 27165 bp, 17 predicted proteins | sample Stecom2011_FD_187523 | JGI IMG/M metagenome (GOLD analysis project Ga0209075, IMG submission 187523) | Agricultural soil microbial communities from Utah to study Nitrogen management - Steer compost 2011 (SPAdes) (version 2) | ecosystem: Environmental > Terrestrial > Soil > Agricultural land...
AACAAAATTAAAGCGTTACTGCTTGAGAATAGTCTATCGGTTTTTGGAGCGAAAATAGATGAAAAATTAATTCAGTTTCAAAAAACAAGAAAAGATGTGGATGGAGATATGACTTTGGTTGTTTTTCCGTTTGTGAAAATATTAAAATCCTCTCCACAAATTGTTGGTGAAGATATTGGACGTTTTTTAAAAGAAGAATTAAAAGAGGTTGAAAGTTATAATGTAGTAAGTGGCTTTTTGAACATCACTTTAACAAATGCATATTGGCAGAATGTGCTAATGAATATGTCTAAAGATGATAGTTTTGGATGTGCCTCAGAACTTTCTGGGAAAATGTACATGGTGGAGTACTCTTCTCCGAATACAAACAAACCATTGCATTTAGGACACATGAGAAATATCTTTTTAGGATATAGTGTTTCTGAAATTCTAAAAGCTAACGGACACGAAGTGGTGAAAACTCAGATCATTAATGACAGGGGAATTCATATTTGCAAAAGTATGGTGGCTTGGGAGCAATTCGCAACAAAGGATGCAAAGGGCAATAGAGAAACACCTGAGTCTACAGGAATGAAAGGTGATCATTTCGTAGGTAAATATTACATCGAATTTGATAAGCAAGTTACGCTTCAAGGATTTCAAATAGCGGCAGAGTGGAAGGAAAATAGCTATATAGATGCAAATATAAGTGAGGAGGCGAAAGAAAAACTTCCAGGTCTATTTGCTGCCTATGAAACGACAAATGATGAAAAGAAAAAAGCAGGAATTCACCGTAAAATAGCAGCGTATGCAGTGCCATTTGCTCAACTCACTAAGGATGCAACAGAAATGTTGTTGAAGTGGGAAGCACACGACCCAGAAGCATTTAAACTTTGGGAAACGATGAATGATTGGGTTTATGTTGGTTTCGACAAGACCTATGAACGAATGGAGGTCGATTTTGACAAAATCTATCACGAATCCAAAACTTATTTGATTGGAAGAGATTTAGTAAAGGATGGACTTGGAAAAGGAGTATTCTATAAAAAAGACGACGGTTCTGTTTGGGTTGACTTAACAGAGGAAGGATTAGATGAAAAGCTTGTTTTACGTGCGGATGGAACAGCGGTTTATATGACGCAGGACATAGGAACAGCAATTGCACGTTTTAAAGATTATCCAAACTTAAATGGAGTAATTTATACTGTTGGAAACGAACAAGACTATCATTTCCAAGTGTTGTTCTTGATTCTGAAGAAAATGGGTTACGAATGGGCGAATAGCTGTTACCACTTGTCTTATGGGATGGTTGATTTGCCAGATGGTAAAATGAAATCCCGTGAAGGTAGAGTAGTGGATGCTGATGATTTGATGGAGGAAGTTGTTCAAATGGCCAAAGAAAGTACTCAAGAAAGAGGTCACATCGAAGGAATGAGTGAAGCTGAGCGTGAAAACCTTTACGAAACTATTGGTATGGGTGGTCTCAAGTACTATTTACTGAAAGTTGACCCACAAAAACGAATGAAGTTTAATCCTGATGAATCGATTGAATTGAATGGGAACACTGGACCTTTTATTCAATATGCATACGCACGAATCAATTCCTTGATGGGGAAGGTTGAATTGGTGAATGTTGAAACAGAAATGACAATTGATCAAGCAGAGAAAGAATTAATTAAAGAGTTAAATGAATTTCCTTCGGTGATTCAAGAGGCTGGACAAAATCACAGTCCTGCATTGATTGCCAATTATACTTTCGAGCTTGTAAGAAACTACAATTCATTTTATCAAGCATTTAGCGTGATGAAAGAAGAGAACATTGCATTAAAAAATGCAAGAATACTAATCAGTCAAAACACGGGGAAGGTAATTCATACTGCAATGCGACTTTTAGGAATTCAAGTACCCAATAGAATGTAACAAATACGATTATGAACATCATCCTACACGATTTCTCGAATCATTTGATTTTTGCCCCTCTAACACTTACGCGCCCTGTAGGTAATTTAAGGACTGGAATGTGGACAAATGACGAGCGTTGGCAATTTTATCTTCCAGAAGCGACTATTTCCTTTCAAACGGAAGCTCATTTATCGGATAAGTTTCCATTAACGCAAACACAGGATAATGTGTGGATTAATGCAACGGTAATTCCAACAGCAGCTTTGGCATTACTTGTTCAAAAGATTTCGATGGGTGAATCTCTTTATGTCAATGGAATTTTTGTAGCCCATCGTGGCGCAGACTTCACACCAAGAGATAATTCATCAGAAGAATTAGAAGACTTAATTCTTTTAGAAAATAGGTGGGATATCTTCCAAAAAAACGATGTTATTCTAATTGCTGATTTTGCTGCTTTTACTGAAGGAAGGAAAAGTGCACCTCTTTCCAAAACCAATACTTTAATAGGAGACCCGAATCAGCTCTTTATTGAGGATGGAGCAACTGTAGAATGTGCAGTGCTCAATGTTAAAACAGGACCGATCTATATCGGAAAAAATGCTGAGATAATGGAGGGTAGTGTTGTTCGTGGTGGACTCGCAATGGCGGAAAGCAGTGCGTTGAAATTGGGAACAAAGGTGTATGGAGCAACATCACTTGGACCACACTGTAAAATAGGAGGAGAAGTAAATAACGTTGTTTTTCAAGCCTATTCTAACAAAGGTCATGATGGTTTTTTGGGGAATTCTATAATTGGAGAATGGTGTAACTTAGGAGCTGATACAAATAGCTCTAACCTGAAAAATAACTATGGTAATGTAAAAACATACAGTTATTTAACAGAAGACATGGAACAAACAGAACTGATGTTTATGGGAGTCACAATGGGTGATCATTCAAAAACAAGCATCAATACAATGTTGAATACTGCTACTGTTATTGGTGTATGTGCAAATCTATTTTCTTCAGGCTTCCCACCTAAATATGTCCCGAATTTCTCATGGGGAGGTGAACCAGGTTCTCCCGTTTATAATTTAGACCGAGCAATCGATGCAGCGAATCAAATGATGGTCAGAAGAGGTAAACAAATCACAACAAGTGATTTGAAAATCCTTAGCTTTTTATTTCCAGAGAAAAAATCTAACGATTTTTAGGGAGTGGGAGTGTGTGAGGGAAAGGCGACATCAAATGAACTTATGTTTAGGATGTACTTATTCTATTTTTTAAATTTTCGTCAAAATCGCCTCAATACTCTCTACTCCTGCTCAAAACTCTCTACTCTTGCTCAAAACTCACTCCTCTCCCTCTAAACTGTGAAAAACTGTCAAACCTGACAGCTTTTCATTATGGCATAGCGATTGAACCAAAAGGATGTTGGAATATATAGGAAGGATTAAGATTATTTCTTATCTTAATTATAATTATTAACTGACAGATTGACGCAATAGCGAAATATAAGATATGACTGACATTTTTGATAAAAGTTTATTTGGAATGGGTACACCTGATGATTCAGACGCAGAGTTTATCCCATTAATTACACAAGAAGAGGAGGACGACATGCACAATGCTAAGTTCCCTTCTGAAATACCGATTTTACCACTGAGAAATAACGTTTTGTTTCCAGGTGTTGTGATTCCAATTACTGTAGGTAGAGATAAATCTATAGAATTAATTCATCATGCAAATAAAGGAGATAAAGTTGTGGGAGTAATCTCACAAAAGAATCCAGATGTTGAGGATCCAGAAGTTAAGGATTTGCATAAGGTAGGTACTGTAGCAACAATATTGCGTTTGCTTAAAATGCCTGATGGAACTTCTACCGTGATTATTCAAGGGAAAAGAAGATTTGAATTGAAGGAGGTTACTCAAGAGGAGCCTTTTATGCGTGGGAAAATTGAATTGTGTGAAGAGGCGAAAGCACCTAAGAAAAGCAAAGAATTTACTGCGATTATTCAATCAATGAAAGAATTGGCCTTGAAAATCATCAAGGAGTCTCCAAACATTCCTTCGGAAGCTCAGTTTGCAATTAAAAACATTGATAGTCCTACGTTTTTAATCAATTTCATTTCTTCAAATATGAATGCTGATGTTGCGACAAAGCAAAAGATGCTGAATGAAATGGATTTGAAAAAGCGTGCAATGGCAGTTCTTCAGCACCTAACAATTGAAGCGCAGCAATTAGAAATGCGTAACGAAATTCAAACACGTGTTAAAGTAGATTTAGATAAACAACAACGCGAATACTTTTTGAATCAGCAAATCAAGACAATTCAAGAAGAGTTGGGTGGAAATCCACAAGAACAAGACGTGGAAGGAATGCGCGAACGTGCGAAAAAGAAAGTGTGGACAAAGAAAGTGGACGAAATGTTCCATAAAGAATTGAACCGCTTGCAGCGCATGAATCCACAAGGAGCTGAATATACGGTTCAGATGAACTATTTGGATTTGTTGTTGGATTTACCATGGAGTCATTATACAAAAGATGACCTCGACTTAAAACGAGCTGAAAAGATATTGGATCGTGACCATTACGGATTGGATAAAGTAAAAAAACGTATTCTCGAATACTTGGCAGTACTGAAGTTGAAGAAGGATATGAAGTCACCAATTCTTTGTTTCTACGGACCTCCTGGAGTAGGTAAGACTTCTTTAGGAAAATCTATTGCAGCAGCATTAGGAAGAGAATATGTGAGAATGTCTTTGGGTGGAATTCACGATGAAAGTGAAATCCGTGGACACAGAAAAACATACATTGGTGCAATGCCAGGACGTGTAATGCAAAACATTAAAAAAGCGGGAACTTCAAATCCAGTATTTGTATTGGATGAGATTGATAAAATCTCACGTTCAAATCATGGAGATCCATCAAGCGCTATGTTAGAGGTTTTGGATCCAGAACAAAATAACGAATTTTACGATAACTATATAGAAACGGAATACGATTTATCGAAGGTCTTGTTTATTGCAACAGCAAATGATTTATCAACCATACAAGGTCCATTGCGTGACCGTATGGAGTTAATAGAAGTTTCTGGATACACAGTAGAAGAGAAAATTGAAATTGCAAAAAGGCACTTGCTTCCAGATCAAATTAAAGAGCATGGAATTAAGAAAACGGATATTTCTATCGGAAAAGCAACGTTAGAAAAGTTGATTGAAGAATACACTCATGAGTCTGGAGTGCGTGGTTTAGATAAAGCTGTTGCGAAACTGGTAAGAAATCGTGCACGTGAAATCGCAATGGAAGAGGAGTTTAAGAAAACAATTACAACAAGCGATTTGGTTGACATTATGGGACCTGGGAGACCAAAAACCAAGTATGTTAACAATGAAGTTGCTGGAGTAGTTACTGGACTCGCTTGGACAGCGATGGGAGGAGATATATTGTTTATCGAATCTTCATTGGCCAAAGGAAAAGGAAAGTTGACGTTGACAGGAAACTTAGGAGACGTGATGAAGGAGTCGGCAACCATTGCTTTGCAGTTTTTAAAAGCACATCCAGAGTGGATTGGCGTTGATGCTGATGTTTTCAATAACTATGATGTGCACATGCACGTTCCTGAAGGAGCAACTCCAAAAGATGGACCTTCAGCAGGAATCACTATGTTGACTTCTTTGGCCTCATTGTTTACACAAAGAAAAGTGAAGAAGAATATTGCGATGACTGGTGAAATCACGTTACGTGGAGAAGTTTTGCCAGTAGGAGGTCTAAAAGAGAAAATCCTAGCTGCTAAACGTGCAGACATCAAGGAAATCATCTTGTGTGATAAAAACAAGCAAGATATTGATGAGATTCAAGAGGATTATTTGAAAGGCTTGACTTTTCATTATGTAACCAGCATGAAAGAAGTATTGGATATTGCTTTAACGAAAGAAAAAGTGAAAGATGCGATTGAAGTTAAATAGGATTTAATCAATTACGAATTTCAATAATAAATAGGAGCTCCAGCAATATGTTGGAGCTCTTTTGTTTTGAATAACAAATATTATTCTTCTTTTATTAATTTTTTATTCTCGTTAGATAACTCCTGTATACAAGGTGTACGGGTTTTTTTTAAGCTTCAATGTCATTGATTTTAATTAAGAATTATTTCAATATGTTTTTTATAAAGAAATAATATATTAGATTTACACCGTTATGAAGAACATTATAGGAAATTTCTGGCTGTATTTTAGCATCTATTCTAAGAGTAGACCGAAATTCCTATGTTAAAAAACTGAACAATTAATTATTAACATAAAAAGAATCTCGGCTAATTTAGTCGAGATTTTTTTGTTTTATACAATACCATGAATGAGAAAATAGCTATTCAAGGATTTGAAGGAAGCTTTCATCAAGCAGCAGCTCGTAAGTTCTTTGGTGATGACGTAGAGGTCGTTTGCTGTTCTACTTTTAAAGAGTTGGTGCAACGTGCGCAAACAATTTCTGAAGCAGATGGTGGAGTTATGGCAATCGAAAATTCAATTGCTGGTTCTATTTTACCCAATTATAATCTTTTACAAAACAGTAATTTAGAAATTGTGGGTGAAGTATTTCTTGAGATTAACCAAAACCTTCTCGTTAATCCAGGTGTTAAACTGGAAGATATTCGAGAAGTACATTCTCACCCAATGGCTTTGTTGCAATGCAGCGATTATCTTGAGAAATTTGAGTGGAAGTTAGTTGAAACAGATGATACTGCCTTGAGTGCAAAACATATTCATGAAAACAAAAGTCTTGATGTTGCTGCAATAGCCAGTGATTTAGCTGCTGATATTTATGGTTTAGACATCATATCACCGAGTATTCATACATGTGAAAATAACTATACGCGCTTTCTAGTATTGAAGAATGCTGACTTAAATAAGAACATTGAAAACGCAAATAAAGCTTCTCTCATTTTTGAGGCAGACCATTCAAAAGGAAGTTTAGCGAAAATATTACTAAAAATATCTGATTGTGATATCAACTTGAGTAAACTACAGTCGATGCCAATTCCAGGAAGTGATTGGAAATACTCCTTTTATGCTGATTGTGAATTCACAGATGTAGCTCAATTAAATAAACTACTGGATGAGATAAGTCCTTATACCAATGCTGTTAAAGTGAATGGCATTTATAAAAATGGAAAAATAACAACAATAAATCTATAGCAATGAAAACTGTATTAAACCCCTCGGTGAATAAATTTGCAGAAGTCTCGGAACGTTTAAATGGGATCAATGAATATTATTTTTCTCAGAAATTAAGACAGATAGATGAGATGAACAAAAACGGAAAGAATGTATTGAGTTTTGGTATTGGAAGTCCAGACCAACCACCTCATTCTGATGTTACTTCGACCCTAATAATGGAATCAGCTCAAATAGGAAAGCATGGTTATCAAAGTTATAAAGGGAGTCCATTGTTTAGAGAAGCCATTTCTGAATGGTATATGAAATGGTATAATGTTAGTTTAAATGCAGAAAGTGAAATACTTCCACTTATTGGGAGTAAGGAAGGAATAATGCATATTTGCATGACTTATATTAACAAGGGTGATGAGGTTTTGATTCCTAATCCAGGATACCCGACTTATAAAAGTGCAGCTTTATTGGCTGGTGCTGAAGTGCGTGAATACATTTTAAAAGAGGAGAATAATTGGTTGCCAGACTTTGAAGCTTTAGAGAAAACGGATCTTTCTAAAGTTAAGTTGATGTTTGTGAACTACCCTCACATGCCAACAGGTACATTTGGAACTGATGAGATGTTCAAGAAACTGATTACTTTTGCTAAAAAACATCAGATTCTAATTTGTCATGACAATCCATACAGCTTTATTATGCCTGGATTTATGAATAAAAATAAACCGATGAGCCTTCTTTCTTATGAGGGAGCAAAGGACGTTGTGATTGAACTGAATTCCCTAAGTAAAAGTCACAATATGGCAGGTTGGAGAGTTGGGTTTTTATCTGGAAGTGCTGAAAGAGTTGGCGAAATCCTTCGCTTTAAATCAAACATGGACAGTGGAATGTTTTTACCCTTACAACTCGCAGCAGTAAGAGCATTGAGATTAGGTGAAGATTGGTACACGGAGCTAAACGAAATGTATGATTCAAGACGTGAAAAAGCGTTTGAACTTTTAGATACACTCGGTTGTGAATATGATAAAAACCAAGTGGGTTTATTTGTTTGGGCTTCTGTTCCGGAAGAGTATGGGGACGGTTTTTCATTGAGTGATGAGGTGTTAGAGCATAGCAATGTTTTCATTACCCCTGGAGGTGTATTTGGAAGTGCTGGAGACCACTATATACGTGTTAGCTTGTGCGCTAAAATTGAAGTATATGAGGAAGCCATTATGCGAATTTCAGAACTGCTCGAATGAATTTAAAGTATCGACTGTAATAAAATAATAGAATTTGATTTAATAGAATGATAATGACGAATAAGATTGAAGTAAACCCAAATAAGAAATCCATTTTAGATACTTGGAACAAGCGTCCGATGATTATAAGTGGTCCATGTAGTGCTGAATCTCCAGAACAAATTTTAGAAACTGCAATTGCTTTGGCTAATTCTGGAAAAGTTGATGTTCTTCGTGCTGGTATTTGGAAACCACGTACCAAACCAGGGATGTTTGAAGGGGTGGGAGTAAAAGCCTTGCCTTGGATGGCGCAAGCAAAAGAAGTTACTGGTTTGCCTATTGCTGTGGAAGTCGCTACTGCAAAACACGTAGAAGATGCCTTACAATTTGGGGTGGATATCTTGTGGATTGGTGCGAGAACTACGGTAAATCCTTTCAGTATTCAAGAAATTAGTGATGCACTCCGTGGAACTGATGTTCCAGTGATGATTAAAAACCCTTTAAATCCAGATTTGGAGTTGTGGACTGGAGGGATTGAACGTTTACAAAAGTCAGGTGTTAAAAATATAGGTATGATTCACCGTGGATTCTCTAGTTATGGAAACACTGACTTTAGGAATGCTCCAATGTGGCACCTTCCTATTGAAATGAAAACACGATTCCCAGGCATGATGATGATTTGTGACCCGTCTCATATTTGTGGAAATAGAGAAGGATTACAATCTGTATCTCAAAAAAGTATTGACTTGAATTTTGATGGTCTCATGATTGAAACCCATATGGATCCTGATAATGCTTGGAGTGATGCAAAACAGCAAATTACACCTTCCGCATTGATTGAAATGTTTGACAATTTAACATGGAGAAAAGAAAACACGCAAGCAGAAGGATACTTAAGTGCTTTAGCTGTTCTAAGAGCTCAAATTAACAATGTTGATGATGAACTATTCCAATTGATTGGTCAAAGAATGAAGATCGCTGAGAAAATAGGAACATATAAAAAGGAAAATAACATTACAATTTTACAAACAGAACGCTGGAAGGAGATTCTTAAAATAGCTTATGCTAAAGGAGAGGGCCTTGGATTGAGTAATGAATTTGTTAATAAATACTTTGATGCAATCCACATGGAAAGTATCAATCATCAGAATAAAGTAATGAATGATTAAAATAGGCGAGTGACATAGAAATATGTCGCTCGTTTTTTTTAAAACAAACTCCTATTGTAAAATCACAGTATCGATTTTATTTCTCTTTTTTATAAAAGATCGTCTTCAAGTAATTACTTTCTGAAAATGCAATAGGATGATCGTCATCATGTAATGTGAAATGCATATATTTCCAATCATTGACCGCCGCAATTCCAGCATCATGGTGTATTTCTTCAAACTCTTTTAAGCTGATACGACTAGAGCATGAACCTAGAATGAGAGTTCCACCTTTGGCAACCAATTCTCTTCCTAAACGTGCTAACTTCTCATATTGATTGGACGCACTGTGTACTTCGCTGGCTTGCTTAGCAAATGATGGTGGATCAATAATTACAATGTCGAATAATTTTTTTTGATCAATGAGTTCTTCCATAGCAACAAAAGCATCCGCAGCAATAGGGGTCCATTTGGATTTATCCAGTTGGTTGAGTTCTATATTTTCTGCTGCAACATTCATTGCTTGTTGACTAATGTCTATTGAAGTTAAAGATTGGGCTCCTCCTTTCAAAGCGTGAATTCCAAATCCACCAACATAACTGAATACATCCAAGACCTTTTTCCCTTTAGCATGCTTTTGCACCCAAAACCTGTTGGGTCTTTGGTCCAAGAAAAAACCTGTTTTATGTCCCGATTGCGTATAAGCATAATACTTTACTCCATACTCTTCAAACTCTACTTTTTCATTTTCTAGTGGCTGACCAATAACTTTACCTTCTTGGTAAGAAAAAGTATTATTTTGTTCTATTTTTCTACTGAAACGAATAACGATAGTCTCTAAGCCGTAAAGACTTTTGATTTCTTCCATCAATATTTCCAAGTAAGGTTTCCAAATGTTAGAATATACTTTCAACACCCCAACTTTGGCATAAACATCTAAGATTAATCCTGGGAAATTGTCATTTTCTCCATGTATTCCTCTGTAGCCTGTAATCCCTTTACGAATCAAGTATTCTCTTTTTGAATAGGCTTCTTTTAGTTGTGATTTCCAAAACTCAGTGTTCAATTGTAAACGACTGCCTTGAAGAATAATTTTAATTCGAATGATTTCTTCAGGATCCCACAATCCAAAAGCAATCGGTTTGTTGTAGCGTTGATCAAAAACCACACACAGATTCCCAGCAGGTCTGATGCCTTCAGGTGCTTTTTCAATACTGTTTTCAAATACCCAAGGGTGACCTTGTTTTACGGCTCTTTCTCCAGCTTTGTTTAGTTTTATTGCTATTGTGGGAATTTTCATTTTATTCAATTGGAATTGCAAAATTAACACTTTAAAGCACTGGTGAAGGTTTCAATGCAAACAAAATAAGGAAACTAATTTATTTTTCAATCAGTACTATCTCATTAAGTGAACAAAACCATGTTCAGTTCTTGCTTCTCCATCCCTTTGAATTCCATCAATTTTATAAAAATAGACTCCATCCGTACATGGCTCATCATTTTTATTTAATCCATTCCACAAGTAGTTATCTTCTTCTACATAAGTTTCACTAACAACATTTCCCCATCTATTTAGAATAACAACTGTATAGCTTTTATAAACATTATCGATAAGTACAAACACATCATTATCTCCATCACCATTTGGAGTTAAAACATTCGGAATCGTTATTTTTCGAGTCACATTGACTTCAGTTTGGTAAGCGTTTTTACAACCTGCAGTATCGGTAACAACTAAGGTAATTACCACATTTCCTGATGAGTTGATGAGGTGGTCAAATGTGCCACCTGAATTATTAAACTGATCTATCTCCGTGTCCCAATGCCAATCTATAATTCCTCCATATCCACCTGAAGAAAAATCAGAAATAGTAGCTGGTTCTCCCCAGTTCATAGAAGAAGGATTGATTTCAAAATAAGGGTTTAAAGGAGTTACGATAACAGTGATTGGATCTAAAATATATGAAACGTTACAATCGTTTGCATTTATCAAGATTGCTGTAGGCGTGTAAGTTCCTGCTTGACTATAAGCATAATTGAAAGTCTCTAATGAACTTATAGTGTCTCCATTGCCCATTGCCCACAATACATCTATTACTCCTTCAAGGTCAGTAGGAGTGAAGGTGTACTCTTGTCCACATAAGTTGTTTAATGTCCAAGCTAAAGCTCCTGAAGGGCCTCCAATGGTCAAGTAATCTTCGTAAACAATTGAGTCTGTACATCCAAATTCATCTGTGATTATCAGTGTTCCTGAGTATGTTCCGGCAAATACATAAGTGTTATTAGGGTTTTGTAGTGTAGAAGTTTTTCCATCTCCAAAATCCCAATTCCAATTGGTAATGGTTCCATAAGAGTTTGATAAATCACTCATTGTGGCAAAAACAGGTGGACAGATATAGTTACCATCATCATTTATGTTTGCTCCACTAAAAGTAAAGTCATAATCAGCATGGGGTGTAGAAACAATTATCTCTTGCTTTAAAGTGTCTTTACAACCATTTGCATCAGTAACAATCAGTGTTAAACTATCTGAAAATGACAACACAGTAGAAGAGCCTATATGATTAAGAGAAGTCGTTAGGCTATTGTCCATAGATTCTGATACGTCATTTATAAACCATTCTGATACGTTATAATCAATAGAATTATTGGTTGCCGTGAACTCTTCATCGTTACATACAAGTGCTGGCAATGTAAACAATGCTGTTGGTTTCGTTATTTCTGTTTGTACAGCTCTGGTAGACGATACACATCCAAACTCATCAGTTGCTGAAAGTCGTGTTTGAAAAACACCTTCATTTGTAAAAGTATAATTTGTAGTTTGTCCCACACTTGTGGTTGTTTGGGTAGTTCCATTTTCAAATGTCCAATTGAAACTTGCTAAAGGGACACCACTTTGAGAAGTTGAGTTATTTGTAAATGTAACCTCCAAAGGACTGCATCCTACAGTAGCAGAAGGAGAAATGGCTGATGTAGGCAAAGCAAGTGCTCTTAATCCAGTGAATGTTTTTGAGTCTTGACACCCTACATTGTTGGAAACAGTTAGGGTAATGTCGTAAGTACCAGGAGTGTCGTAATTGTAATGAATATTTTGACCATTAATAAGCGTATCATCATCCAGGTCATAAACAAAGTCTATTAATGGATAGTTTGAATGACTGCCATTAGCATTGAAATAGACAGAGTTGTTTACACAAACAGAGTCATTTGAAGCTCCAATATTTGCTTCAATTTCTGAAATGTTAATGATATTTGTGATGCTGTCTGAACATCCTGTTGTATAATTATGGACAACTTGTTTTATTGTATAAGAACCCAAACTGTTATACGTATGGATCACCGGTCCTGGATTATCATTGTATAAGTCTGGAGGAGTAATTACACTCGAGGAGCCATCCCCCCAGGTCCAAATCATCTCCGCATTATCTGTTACTTTACCGATTATTGCTTGATCATTAAAAGTAACATCTAATGGAAGGGTTGGATTACAAAAAGAAGGGGCAACATTAAATAGTGCAATTGGGGCGTCTATATATACTGCATCTGTATAAATAACTGTATCTGGACAACCTCTAAAGTTTACTATTAATTGAACATCAAAGTAACCTGTGTCTTGTGGATATTCGTAAAATGGGTTTTCATCATTTGAATCGCCACCATCTCCAAAGTCCCATTCATAAACGAGTTCACTTGGAATGTGAGGAACTGATATTGTAGTTAGATTGGTAAATTCAAAATCTGATTTTGCACAATCTGAAGGTGGGTTCCATGAGAAATCTGCATTGGGTATTACACCTACAGAAATGTATTCATTATAAGTAATCGTTTGGCTACAGCCAGCATTTGTAGAAACAGTCAATTCAACATCATAAATCCCTTCAGTATAAGATTGAACTGGTGGATTGTTACCACTAAAAACAGAGCCATTTCCAAAGTCCCATTCCCAACCGATAATTGGATCAGTGGTGTTTGGTGAATTGGATAGATCAGAGAATGTAACTTCTAAAGTTTCACAACCATCAAGCTTATCGGCTTCGAAGTCTGCGACAATAGAAGAAACAGTAATGATGCCTGCCCGAAATACTGAATTACTACAGCCGTTGGCATCTGTTTGTGTTAGGGTAACAGAATAAACTCCATTTGAGGTGTAAGAATGCGCAGGAGGGTTTTGTCCTAATGCAGTGTTCCCATCTCCAAAATCCCATTCAAAAGTACCACCACCAGAGCTTGTGTTGGTGAAATTAACATCTAATGGAGCACAACCAGAGTTTTCATCAAAGCTAAATGATGGATTGGGAAGAGCAAAAACTTCTATTGTTTCAGAATAACTGTCATTACAACCATTCGCACTATTTGTTGCAGAAAGTGTAACTGTGTAGGTTCCTACAGTACTAAATGAATGTGTAGGGTTCGCATTTGAAGAAGTTGTTCCATCACCAAAATTCCAACTCCATCTATCTGTACCTGATGATGATTCATCTGTGAAACTTACGGTACTTGCAACACATGCTGCAGAAGGAGAGAATGAGAAATCAGCCTGATAATCAAATATGTCAATTGATTCTGTAATTGTGTTTTCACACGAAGTTATGTTGTCTGTAACCGATAAAGTAATATCATAAGTACCAGGAGTAGTATAGGTCACATTTCCTGGTGTTGCACTGGTTGAATTTGTTCCATTTCCGAAACTCCAACTATAAGTTACCCCTGAATTGGGTTGGATATTGCTTAACGCTACTTCGCTTGGTAGTGAACAGCCACCTACTACACTTGGTGTAAATGAAGGATTGGGAAGAGGTTTTACTGTTATAAAATTGACTTTCACTTCTGGTACAGCTCCATTTCCATCTACAACAGTAAGTGTAACAGTGAAATTGCCTGCGTTTGTATAAGTATGTGTGGGGTTTTTAACGGAAGCAGACGATCCATCTCCAAAATCCCAAGACCATGAAATTATTGTTCCAGGTGAAGTAGATAAATCAGTAAACTGAATTTCCTCTCCCAGACATATATTCAAAGGAGTAGCTGTAAAATTTGATGTTGCTTGAGAATAACTATTATTCAGTAGCAGTAGGGTGAGTATAAAAGTTAGGAGTAATTTCATAATGTATTTTGATCTTTATAATAGTAGTTATGAGCCTTAGGTTTGCTTTAAATGAGAATAAATTTATACAATTATCTTGAACTATACTAATTGTGTTGGAAAAGGTTTGATAAAAGTAGAGTATGCTATGGCCGTAAAGTTATTCCAATACTGAGTTTATTTTTTCTCACACTAAAATACGTGCTCTAAAAAGTTTTTTTTTGTTGCGGTTATTGAAGACGTAAAATGTCAGAAATACTATTGATATGGCTGAAAACTATCTAGTAGGATAATGTCTCGTGTTTTTTATTTATTCAGTTAATCTTTCTTGGAAATATGCTCCTCATTTGTTCTGAGTCTCTCTATCACTTTTGAAGTAGAAGCACTTGAGGAAATTCCGTAACCATTTACTAAAACACCTTTCATGTCACTGTTGATCGAAGAAATAGCATAGAGAATAGAGTTGTCATCTGGATCAGAAGCACCTTCAAAACGATATACTTTATCAATTTGGAAATTTTTAGGCGAAAGAACATTGTCTGTCGAATGACAGATTAAACATTCTTCTTTTATATTGAAGTCGTGGATATATCCCAACTTGATTAGTGCATTTATAGTCTCTGAAAGTGTGCCGAAATTTTCATCTAAATTATTGATGTTCATGATTGAAAAGTATTTTATTGTGAATAACGTTTAATTGTAAGAAAGTTACCCCTATTATTCTGATTATACAAATGACATGGTGTTTTAAGGGCTATATTTCTTGCTAAATAAATATAAATCGCTCGCCTTATTTTACTTTGTCGTATCTTGTAAAAACTTTATGACCCTTTATAGTGTTATAAGAAAAAGACAAACTATCTTTACACAACTATGCTAAGTTACTCAGTTTATAAAAATGAAAATACCACAAAGTGGGTGACTTTTGTTCATGGAGCAGGAGGGAGCAGTGCCATTTGGTTTCGTCAAATTAGAGCGTTCAAAAGTGAGTTCAATATTTTATTAATTGATTTACGTGGTCACGGCGATAGTCAGGCAGAAGTAAAAACAATCAGTAAGCAGAAATATACGTTTGAAGTGGTTTCCAATGATATTTTAGAAGTCTTAGATCACCTTAAAATTGTAAAATCTCATTTCATCGGTATTTCTTTAGGAACAATCCTTATTAGAGACCTTGCTGAAAGAAATCCTGAACGTGTTGAAAGTATGGTCATGGGAGGAGCAATTCTAAAGATGAATGTACGTTCAAAATTCTTAATCGGATTCGGAAATGTGTTTAAGTCCGTAGTTCCTTACATCTTCTTGTATAAGTTATTTGCTTTTATAATAATGCCGAAGAAGAACCACAAGGAGTCTCGTTCGCTATTCGTTAAGGAAGCAAAAAAGATTGCTGAAAAGGAGTTTAGCCGTTGGTATAAGTTAACCACTGAATTAACACCTTTGTTGCGATTCTTCAGAATGAAGGATATAAATATTCCAACACTTTATGTCATGGGAGAACAGGATCATTTGTTCTTGCCTTCAATTAAAGAAGTGATTTCAAAGCATTTAAGTGCCCGTTTACATGTGATTAAAAACTGTGGACATGTGGTAAATGTTGAACAACCTCTTGAGTTCAACAATGAAGTTCTTTCATTCTTGAGACTGCAAGGAAAGTAAGTTGTGTATGTATCATTTATGAAAGTATAGAAGACAAGCGAGTTTTCAAGCTTTCTGAACTGTGAAGACATTGTTGATATATCATTTTATTTTCCACTTTTATCCTTTAACATCAATTGTCAATATAAAAGGGATAAATAATATAATAAAAAGTACGCCCAATATTAAATACATTAAGATAAAGCGCAATATCTTTTTAAAGAACTTTTCCTGATTAAAAAACTGTACATATACCCAAAAGCTAAATGCAATAGGTATTATAACTCCCAAAGTTCCTATAGTACTATTTCCACTGGGTAAGAAAAGAAAAAATGTTTGGATTAAGGTTTGCTGTCCAACAATATACATGTTTAAAACAAAGTGCTCAAAGTAATTGTGCTTAGACTTAATAAAAGCTAAGTAGGATGCTAATGCGAAAAGAGGTAAAGAAATTAATGTTCCATAGGTTTGGTTTTCAGATATCCAAACAGTCAGGTTTTGCAGGTATTCAATATCTACTTCTTCCCCTGTAAAATCTACCTCTAATACATCAGAGCTATCCAGAAAGTATTTAGCAAAAGTATATAAAGTGGAAGTGATTAGAAGAAAAGCCAAAGGCTTGTAATGGTTCTTTCTTTTTCCTGCCATAAACTCCCTTAGGGTATGTCCAGGGCGTACAAACAACTCTTTTACAGTATAGAAAAAACCGTGATTAATCTGCAGCAAACTATTTGGAATTTCATCCAATACGTATTTATAGCTTACTCTACTGACTTTAGAACTTTGACCACAGTTAGTACAGAAGTTACCTTCTAAATCATGACCGCAATTTTTACATTCCATATCCGAGTAGTTAGTTCTTTAAATCTTAAGTGTTTGATTAGTAGTGGAGTTGTAGACTTGCCTACTGCACTTTTACAGGTGCAGTAGGTAAGACTATATTATTTGTTCTTTACATATTTTTCTAACCATTGGTCTTGTTCCCATAACAAATGAAGAATACTTTCTTTTGCTTTATAACCATGACTTTCTTTAGGTAGAATTACTAATCTAACAGTAGCTCCTAATCCTTTTAATGCATTGAAATAACGCTCACTTTGCATTGGATACGTTCCTGAGTTATTATCTGCTTCTCCGTGAACAAGCAATAAAGGGTACTTCATTTTATCGGCATTCATAAATGGAGACATTTCATTGTACACTTCAGGTGCTTCCCAGTAGTTTCTTTCTTCACTTTGAAAACCGAATGGAGTTAATGTTCTGTTGTAGGCTCCACTACGTGCAATTCCTGCAGCAAATAAATCACAGTGAGAAAGTAAGTTGGCCACCATAAATGCTCCGTAAGAATGTCCACCCACAGCAACTCTTTCTCTGTCGATATATCCCATTTTATCTACAGCATCAATCGCTGCTTTTCCGTTAGAAACCAACTGTTCAATATACGTATCGTTTGGCTCTGTTTCTCCTTCACCAACTATTGGGAAAGAAGCGTTATCTAATACAACATACCCTTTGGTTACCCAATAAATCATCGATCCGTAAAATGGATATGTAAACTCATTTGGGTTTTGTGTACTTTGACCAGCACTTGATTTGTCTTTGTATTCTGTTGGATAAGCCCAGATGATTAGCGGCATTTTTTCTTTGCTCTTCTTGTCATAACCAACCGGTAAGTACAATGTTCCAGATAAATCAAGACCATCTTCACGCTTATAGTTGATTACTTCTTTGTGCACATTTTGAATGCTTACAAAAGGATTTTCGAAGAAGGTGATTTGGTTTAATTTGTTGCCTTTTATTTTTCTGAAAAAGTAATTTGGATAATCTGAAGGAGATTCAATTCTTACCAAAAGTTGATTGTTTGGAATGTCGTAATCTTGTAAGCTTTCTACTTTATCCGTGTATTTTGATTGATATACACGTTTTGTTTTTAAATCATACAAGTTGAGTTGATCTAAGAATGGAAACTGTCCTTCTTCAGTATGACCGGCACCCAATAAAAAGACATTGTCATTGGATTCAGCCAAAACGCTTCTTCCCATCTCATTTCTTTTGGTCACGAAATTCCCAGGGTTACTGTATACATCTTGATAATTTCTATCATATATGATCTTCACTTCTTGCTCAGTATTTGCAGGATTGAACAAGTATGTTTTTGTATTTCTAGTATTCACCCAGTAATCACTTGCAATGGCCATTGCGTTATTTCCCCATTGAATAGAACCCATGCGGTTAATTGTCTTTAGAATACTTCTTTCACTTCCATTAAAAGGTGCTTCCAATTCAAAAACCTCGTCTCTAAACTTTACTTCATTCTCTGGATCTCCACCATCCAATGCTTTTACAAAAACTAGGGTAGAAGGTTTGTCATTTCTCCATGAGAAATTTCTTTTTCCTTCTCTAACTGCCATAAAACCTTGTGGAAGGTCTTCGATTAATGGCACTTCTAAAACTATTTCAACCTCTTTTCCATCTTTGGAGTAAATTGTCGTTTTTGAAGGGAATCTATAGTAAGGAACCAAATAAGAAAATGGCTTCTCTACCGTTTCTACCATAACGTATTTTCCATCTGGAGAAAAGTCTATTGTTGTATAGATGTTATCACCTAACCACTTCTCAGCTGTTCCGTTTAAATTCACTTTGTAAAGTTCTGAGCGGGCCAATTGTTCAAAGTTATACTCATCATTCTTATTGCTTAATAAATCTTGATACGTTCTGTTTTGAGCTTTCTTTCCATCATTTACTGAAATTGTTGGACCTGTTGGAATAGCTGACTTTACATTAATAAGTTCTTGCTTTTCGGAGGATACCATTTTAACCAATAAAGATTCTCCATCGGCAAACCAATTGACCACATTTCCAATGTTAGCGTTTAATTTATCACTTGTCAGTTTACTCACTGTCGCACTTGCTAAATCTAACACCCAGAGTTCAACACCATTTTCAGTTGTATTAGTTAAGGAAAGTTTCTTTTGATTTGGAGACCAACTAAAATTCGTAAGTTTTGGATTATTTGGCAATCCTTTGACCTGAATAATCTTCCCGTTTTTCTCTTTTAAGTTCTTCACCTGAATATTATTGAAATAAGTCACCCTACTTCCAATATTCGTCTTAGGATCAATACGTAATCCACCTAAACGCAATTCTTCTTGTGAAAGCTCCTCGATTGAACCGTAAACATCACGAGACATCATGATCATAAAGGCTTTACTCTCATCCATAAAAACGCTTGGAGCCAATGGAACGTCTACAAGATCTAAAATCTCTTGTGAGGGTTGTTGGTAGGTTAATCCTTCTTGTGCATTGACGTGAACGATTGATAATAAAAACGTCAGAAATGTAAATATTCTCATGGTCTATTTTTGTTTGTTGATAAATATAATTTGAAGAGACTAATTTAGTAAATATATATTCGATTGTGGCATTGAAACTCCTTCTAATTTGTTCCCGTTATAAATTGTACTTTTCATCTTAAAAAGGACTTGTTTACATTGCTTTTACAACTAAATATGCATAGCTTTAATTAAACTAAGTAATCACATATGAAAATTATAGAGTTATATCAACGCGTGGCTCAAGCGATAAAAGAAAGAAAGTTTGAGGATTTAAAAGAGTTAAAACCTGTAAAGCCTGAGTTCTTCAATTGGGTCACAGATATTTTTGAACCTCAAAACGTAAAAGGACATCCAAACGATAAGGCTTTAATTTGGAAGTATAATGAGCAGCGAGAGGATTTTACTTTTGCAGAAATCTCAGCACGAAGCAATCAGTTTTTAAACTTAATGCGCAGACATGGAATCGAACATGGAGATAAAATGTTTATTCAATTGCCTTTAGTGCCTCCTAATTGGTACAGTTACTTAGCCTGCATCAAAGGGGGAGTGGTGATTATTCCTGCTGCAACAAGTTTAGAAACAATGGATTTGGAATTCCGATTCAAATCGGTGTTGCCCCAAGTGGCTTTAGCCGATATGGAGAATGCAGAAAAAATCGATGAGGTAGAAAGTACTTTAGGTCAAAAGATAAAACTAAAAATTCTTACCGAAGGAACTCGAGATGGATGGATTTCTATTGATCAAATATTATCCGAATCTAAAGAAGCTGAAGGAGCCAAGACACGATCCGACGATGATTTGTTTTATTTCTATACTTCGGGTACCACAGGAATGCCGAAAATCGTAGTACATACTCATTTTGGGTATCCCATTGGACATTTGACCACAACTTCATGGATCGGAATGCAACGTGGAGACTTACATTACAATATTTCACAGCCCGGTTGGGCAAAGTTTTCTTGGAGCAGCTTTTTTGCACCTTGGAATGTTGGAGCTACAATACTGGGTTATCACATTGACCGTTTCGTGCCAAAAGAGCAATTACAAACCATTCAGGATTTTAAAGTGAATACGTTTTGTTCGCCACCAACATCTTTGCGAATGTTAATACAAGAGGATTTGAGTGCATACAATTTTTCTTTACGTGAATGCGTTGCAGCTGGAGAACCGTTGAATCCAGAAATTATTGAAGTCTGGAAAAAGGCTACAGGAATTCTTATCAGAGACGGATATGGTCAAACTGAAGCTACAGCATTGGTAGGAAATCTTCCCGGAGAAAAGATGAAGTTTGGTTCAATGGGAAAACCTACGTTCTTATATGATATTCTCATTGCTGATGATGATGGAAATGAAATGGAGGTTTCCGAAGAAGGAAATATTTGTCTGAGGCATCATCCTGAAATTGTGACAGGAGTATTTAAAACTTACTTAATTGATACGGCTCGAAATGAACAGGTTTTTAAACATGGCTTGTATTATACAGGAGATAAAGCTTATAAAGACGAGGAAGGGTATTTCTGGTTTGTAGGGCGTGATGACGATGTAATCAAAGCTTCTGACTTTAGAATCGGTCCTTTTGAAGTAGAAAGTATGCTTTTAGAACATCCCAAAGTCATAGAAGCTGCTGTTGTTGCGAGTCCACACGAGTTGCGTAGCAATGCTGTTAAAGCTTTTGTAGTTTTGGCCAGTGGAGTAGAGGCGTCAGAAGAATTAGCACAGGAATTGTTCGCTTTTTCAGAAGAACATTTATCACGTTATAAAATTCCGAGAATTATCGAGTTTACAGAGGAACTTCCAAAAACCATATCAGGAAAAATCAGAAGGATTGAACTTCGTGCTGAAGAAGGGATGAGTAAACAGAAGAAAGAGAAACGTGAAAATGAGTTTTATCACGATAAATATTAAAGAAGAACAAAGAAGCGTTACTTAGTCATTTTGTCTACCGTAATCACTCGAAGGGTATTCGAGTTGATGGTGATTCTAATGTTGTTAGTTTCATTTCTGACGTAATAGTTCTTACCTGTTTTTGTAAAGAAGACGCTGTCGGTTTTTTGTAAAATGGCCAAGATAAAGCTTTCAATTTCTTTGTGAGAGTAGCTGCTGCTAAGCTTCTTATTTATTCTATCGTAAACACGCTCAGTATAACATATTTTTTCTAAAATATTTTGTTTGATGATTTGCATGCAAATGCGATGTGCCACAGCTTCAGTTTTATACATTTTGTGCTGTTTATTTTGTATGATTTCAGCTTCTACGCTCATACTTTCAAACCAAATGTCTTTTGGAATAAATGGATCTTTTTCAGCATAATAAAGATGAATTTCGCACAATGGATTTTTAACTTCCTTACGCAGTCGGGTGGAAGAGATGGCGTAAAGGGTGTTTATATGGAGGCTTTTAAGTCCAGCCTTCCAAGCGATTGTTCCTCCGATACTGAATGCAAGAATACGTACCTCTTTAGTTTCTAACTCCTTTAATTTGTTCGCGGCAATGTCAATACCATGGTTTATGAATTGAGAATGAACTTCTTCTTTGCTCACATTAATTCTATTGATTCCTGCAAGTTCACAAGAGTCATAGAAAGTCAAATGAAAATAGGGATTCAATGCATCTACATACGTTTTAATCCAAGTACAATCAGTAAAACCACTTATGTCAGATAGAATCAATAGTTTAGATTTCATTATGGAGCGATTACCTATTGTGAATTTTAGAAAGTTCTACGACACGTAAACCTGGAATGTGAAGTTCAAAAGCAAAAATGTGTTTTTTACTTCCGGATTATTTTCTGAATCTTCGTTCAGAGTATTGCCCAATAAAGTAATAAGCTAAAATCGGAGTAAACATGAATTTACTAACTTTTTCTGTTAGGTCGAAAAATTCAAGGCCGATTAAGAATAGTGCTATTGAAACTATTATAATCGTATCAAATGTTCTTTTTGTCATTTTATTTTATGTTTAGTAGTGAGTGTATAAAGAGTTGTTATTTATCCAATATAATGACTAAAATAATAACTAATATTCATTTGTTTTCATTTCCGGACTGTCTTTTTTATTTTTCATCATCCCGCTACAAAATATGGTATGAAATCAAATACATGAGTACAATAGTTAAAAGCGTCCATTTTAAGTAACGAGTTAAACTTGGCAATATTTAGTATTTGAATTAAACAGAACCGTTATTTGAATCAACTTTACTTTTCATTTGCTCGATAAAAGTAGAAGGAGTTATTCCTGTAATGTTTCTAAAAACAGCAGTGAATTTACTGTGAGACGAAAAGCCTGTTTGCTCTGCAATATACGCCAATTTATATTTTAGATACTCAGGTTTCTCACGAAGCAAACGAATTACATAAAAGACCCTTAATTCATTGATGTAGTTGTTAAAGTCCTTGTTTTTATGTTTGTTAATTACATGGGAGACGTATTTTGTATTGCTATTCAATTCTGAAGACAAAGAAGTAAGAGAAACATCTTTGTTGAGGAAAAAGTTGGTGTTTTCCAGTGTAGCTAATTGAGATAATAATCGCTCCTCAGTATCTGAGGTCATTAAAGGATTACTTTGAAAGTTCTCTTTAGTTAAATCATTTTCAGATTTTAGTATAGGTCGCTCTTTAGCTTGCTTTTCATACTCTTCTGAACGCTTTATTAAGCGCTCATATTTTATAATTTGGTTTTTGTGTTTCTGTCTCCACAAAACTACAATCGTTATTATTAATAGGGCTAAAAAGAGAGAGAATCCTATTAAGTATTGAATGTTTTTATTTGCTGCTTCCTCTTTCGATTGCAAATTTACTACTATTTCATTTGATACCTCCTTGATAAAAAGGGAGCGTTTATCCTTTATTTTAGATATCTTATCAGTGTAATAAACAGTGTTTTTATAATCTCCTCTTGCTTTATAGTACTTTGCTAAACCTGAATAAACTATAAATTGAAGAGAAAGTCTTTGGCTTTTCTCAGAAGCTTCTTCTGCATTTTGTAAATGTTCAAAAGCTAAATCATAGTCTTTATAATGAATTGCTACAATTCCCAGGTGATGTTGGAGTAGACTATAGAGTTCAGGGTCTTGTCGTCCTGCTAATTCTAATCCTTTTTCAGCTTTTTCTTTTGCTTTTTCATAAGCTTCTATATACAAATAACATTCTGAGTAGGTCTCATATATTGTTGCTAATGAGTATTTGTTTCGAGGGGAATCTTCTAATTTTTTTATACATTCTACCGATTTATCTAATTCAATTAAAGCTTTGTCATATTTTCCTAACTCTACATAGTACAATGATTTTTCATGGTGAATTACACTTTGAATTTCAAAATAGTTACTTTCTTCTTTCCTTTGAGCATTTGCTTTCTCTGCAATTTGAATGTGACGGTTAGATTCAACTGTTAAATCAATTCTACGGTATAAAGTAGCCAAATACCCTGCGGCACGCACTTGATATTCATAGTCTTTTTCTGCAATTGCAAGTGTTTCTGTTTGAGTAGCCCAAGAAATGGCATTTGCTAATTCCCCTTTTCCTTCGTTAAGTAAGGCCAACAGAAGATAGCTCTTCATTTTTTGGAAGTTGGTTTTCGACTTCGCTAATAAAGAATCAGTTCTGGAAATCGATTCATCAATATTAACAGCCCCCATGTTTGATGCGATGTGCAAATATACACTGTCAAACTCAGGTGTAGATTTTTGTGCAACAAGGTTAGAACTGCCAAATAGTAGAATAAGAATACAAAGGATGATTAATCGGTTAAATAAAGGAATGGAAATAATGCGCAAAATGATGATTTTTATAGTTTTATGAATCAAAGGCACCAAAAGTAAAACATATTTAAAGATCATACTCTTGAATAGTCAAGGAATATTAGAAAAGTTGTTTTTCAAGTATATACGTATTAAGTTACTTTTAAATTATTCTTCTGTTTTTTTAAGGGCTTCAAATGTTTCTACTGCAATTTCTTCGGCTTCATTGATCATGTCATTTCCAATCCATGAAGTCATTTTGAAACCTATTCCTGCAGCGATTACTTGTCCAACAAAAGGAAGCCACTTTGAAGCTGTTTTTGTAGCAATTGTAGAACCTACTTTCGTCAGTAAAAGCATAATTGCTTCTCTTCCCCCATACCGAGAGGTATATTGCAGGACTTTAGAAGCAATAAATTTAGCACTTTTCTTGTCTAAGAATTGGAGGTTAAACTCTTGCTGCTCCTTACCTAATCCATATATCGTTTGAACTTCTTTAGACATTTTCACTAAAAGTGCTAAGTCCACTCCAATATCTACCCCAGGAATTGGGTTTAATCCATTTGCTGCTGCTAATGCGGAATGGCGTACAACAATTTTTTCAGCAATTTTTCTTTTTTCAACAAGTATTCGTTCGCTAGTGATGTTGATGTCTGCTATAAAACGTTCCTTTTTGAAGTCATTTAGAGAAAAAAAAATATCCTCTAAAAGTTTACTGAAATCATATTCTTTTGGATAGTCAGCCGAAGTCAAATAGATTCCGTTGACTTCATTTCCTTCTAAATTTTCTACAAGGTTGTCATAGACTATTTTGTACGTTTCTTCAGCAGAAACTCCTCTTTTTAATCCTCTTTCTATAGAGAAGTCAATTTTTGTTCGAACAATAAAAACAGGTTTCTTGATCTTAATCAATTCTTGAATAAGGTACAAATCGTCTTCATAAAATCGATCAGCTGTAACTAAGATTACACAGTCAAATTCCTTAATACTGAATTCTTTGATGTATTCTTCTTTTGGGAAATTTGAAGTGGAACAACCAGGAAGGTCATAAAATAAAAGTCCATTTGCTTCAATGGGTTCTTTTATATTCATCGTGGTTTCAATCTCACCGACTTCCGCAACATGTTCCCCAGCAATGGCGTTGATCAAGGATGATTTACCCGTTCCGCTTCTGCCGATAATACCACATTTTATTTTCGCATTATTATAGCTTTCTAAATCCTTTTCGAATTTATTTAAAACGTCACTCGGGTTCATCTTGTCGCTCTTCATAGTCTAAAGATAATAAGGTTTTATGAGATAAAAACGATTTAACTGTCTCTAGTGGAAATGTAGCACTAAATTCAAGAAAAAGATTAAATTAAACTTTAATCTAAGTTCTATAGACCCTGTCCGAAATTCATAATTTATTAATATTTAATTCCCAAACGTTTATATATAAAACTCATCAGCCAAATCGGTCCAATCAATAAAAATTGAATGTCTTTTAGAAAAGAGGGTTTCTTTCCTTCCACTTTATGTCCGTAAAACTGACCTATCCATGCCACTACAAAAACAATAATTGCGATTGCCCATAGAGGAAAGGAGAAAGAGTGAAGTAAAGTGTCTGAAAGCCACAAAGAAGCACTAATGAATAAGAGCATTCCTACAGAAAGTGAAAGAGATAATGAAAGATAATAGATCAAAACTAAAACCATCGCAATAAATGCCCAATTGGAATAAAAGTGATCTCCAAGAGCTTCTACCAAAAGATCATTGGGGATGGAGTAGAGGAGTGCAACAATAGACCAAAATATGGCAGGCACACAAATCCAATGAATACGTTTATTGGTCACATTGCGATGACTTTCACTGTATTCGTCGAGTAGAAGTTGTAACTTTTTGCTCATGGAGAAATATTTCTGATGAGTTATAAAGTTAGCGAAAAGAATGAACTTACCTCACTAATTTGACCTTCTCGAACTTAATTCCAAGCTTACGTTCATAGTCTTTTAAAACTTTTGCTTCAGCATTGTTTACAAAACACATAGAAACACCTTCTTTTCCTGCACGAGCTGTTCTTCCACTTCGGTGTGTGTAATACTCTTCACTTTCTGGAAGTTGATAGTGTGCAACGAAAGTCAATCCTGAAACATCAATTCCACGTGCTGAAACATCTGTTGCAACCAAAATACGCAAGGATTCATTTTTAAAGGCACGCATTACTTTATCGCGTTCTTTTTGAAGTAAATCACCGTGGATTGCATCCGTAGCAATATTCTTTGCAATTAATTGTTTGGCCAGTTTTTGAGTCGCTACTTTTGTTTTACAAAAGATTACCCCTCGGTTTTTATGTTGTGATTGTAAGAACAACAGCAATGCCTCCAGTTTCTCTGATTCATCACAAACCAAGTATTTATGCGAGATGTTTTTATTGACTACATCTTCTTTTTTGACTTCAATACGTTCGGCATTTTTAGCCAAGTGTTTGGATATAATTTGTTGAATTCCGTGCGGAATAGTAGCTGAAAAAAGCCATTTACTTTCAACTGCAGGTAAAAAGCTCAAGATTTCATCTAACTCTTTTTGAAAGCCCATACTTAGCATTTCGTCAGCTTCATCTAAAACAACCGTTTTTACTTTGCTTAAATCAACCGCTTTACGATTAACTAAATCAATCAAACGACCTGGAGTAGCTACGATAATATGTGTTGTACGTTGTAAGGATGAGATTTGGCGATCAATATGCTCACCACCATATACTGATTCAATAAAAACTTTATCAGCATACTTTATGAATCTAAATAACTGTTTAGCCACTTGTTGAGCAAGCTCACGAGTTGGACATAAAATTAAGCCTTGAACAGCGTCTAATTTTGGATCTATTTGTTCCAATAATGGAAGTCCAAAGGCAACTGTTTTTCCCGTACCCGTCTGAGCCTGAGCGACCATGTCGGTCTTTCCCGCCAACAATATCGGTATGACTCTCTTCTGAATGTCA
>Ga0209075_1000996_pt1 | contig 27153 bp, 21 predicted proteins | sample Stecom2011_FD_187523 | JGI IMG/M metagenome (GOLD analysis project Ga0209075, IMG submission 187523) | Agricultural soil microbial communities from Utah to study Nitrogen management - Steer compost 2011 (SPAdes) (version 2) | ecosystem: Environmental > Terrestrial > Soil > Agricultural land...
ATTGCTAATTCAATCAAAATACGATATGAAAAAAATTACACAAATTTTATTATTTATTGTAGTGTTGTTATGTACTACAGGAATGGTAGCCCAAATCACCTCATCCAGTATGAGTGGTCGAGTTACAGATGAATATGGGCCTACTTTAGGAGCAACGGTTATTGCTACCCATATACCTTCGGGTACTGTTTATGGAACGACTACCAATATAGAAGGTCGTTATAATTTACCTGGTATGCGTGTTGGTGGTCCATATACAGTAGAAGTTTCTTTTGTTGGTTATGGAACGAACACCATGACGGATATTACAATAGGACTAGGTAGTGAATATATTCACGACGTAGTTTTAACGGAAGAGGCGGTTACTTTAGGAGAGGTTTTCCTCACTGCTAGAAGTTCAAAGTTTTCAAATGTAAAAACTGGTGCATCCACCAATATTTCAAATGAACAAATGACTTCTATGCCATCTGTTAATAGAAGTATTACGGATGTGGTTCGTCTTTCACCTTATGCAAATGGTATGAGCATGTCTGGAGGGGACGGTCGATCTACAAACTTTACAGTGGATGGAGCTAATTTTAATAATAACTTTGGATTGAGTTCAAGCTTGCCTGCTGGTGGAAGTCCCATTTCATTAGATGCTATTGAAGAAGTTCAAGTTGTAGTTGCACCTTACGATGTACGTCAATCAAATTTTATTGGAGGAGGTATTAATGCAATTACTAAATCTGGAACCAATAGATATAAAGGGTCTGCTTATACCTATTACAACAACCAGGAAATGCGTGGTAATAGAGTGGGTGATGTGGATTTTGGTGAGCGTGATAAACAATCTAAAACAGGCTATGGTCTTACTTTAGGAGGTCCGATAATCGAAAATAAATTATTCTTCTTTGTCAATGCAGAGACAGAAAAACGCCCAGGACAGGTTGTGAGCTGGAGACCTTCCGAAGACGGTGTAGCGGATCTAGATCAGCAGCTTTCCAGAACTAGCATCGCCGATATGGATAGAGTTAGAGATCACTTAATAAACAACTATGGGTATGATCCAGGATCGTATAGTGACTATCCCGCCGATGAAACTAATAATAAGTTTCTAGTTCGTTTAGATTGGAATATTGATGACATTCATAAGTTGAGTGTACGATATAACTATGCTAAAAATCAAGGATGGAATGGAACTAATGGTAACTCAGCAGATGCTGGATATCGTTTTAGCGGTTTTAATCGTATTTCTCAATATTCGATGGCGTTTTCCAACTCCACTTATTCAATGGATAATATTGTAAATTCCTTGTCCGTGGATTTGAATAGTAGGTTTTCTAATAAACTCTCAAACCAACTCTTAGTTACTTATTCGAAAATAGAAGATGCACGTGGTACAAACTCATCACCTTTCCCATTTATCGATATAATGAACGGTTTAACTCCTGATGGGAATCAAATTTTAGAGCCATACATGAGTGCGGGGTATGAATTATTTACATGGAACAATGCTGTAAATAATAATACACTTACAATAACGGATAACTTGACGTATTATCTAGCTAACCATAAAATTACGGGTGGAATTAGCTTTGAACACCAATTAGCAAATAACTCGTACATGAGAAATGGAACAGGGTATTATCGTTATGCTAGTATTGAGGACTTCTTAAGCCAAGAAGCTCCAACGGACTTTGCTTTAACGTATGGTTATGATGGTAATAGAAGCCCTAAGGCAGAAGTTTCTTTTAATCAGATAGGAGTATATCTTCAAGATGAGTGGGATATTACCTCAGACTTTAAACTGTCCTACGGAATTAGAGCAGATTACTTAAAGTATGAAAACAATCTAATAAGAAACAATGCTATATATGACTTGGATTTTAATGGAGAAAGAATTGATACTGGTAAATGGCCAGATGCAAATGTTCAGTTTTCGCCAAGAGCTGGATTTACTTGGGATATTAATGGGGATCAAAGTATAAAGCTTCGTGGAGGTACGGGTATATTTACAGGAAGACTGCCTTTAGTTTTCTTTACAAATATGCCTACCAACTCAGGAATGGTTCAAGGAAGTTATGCAGCAACCACTAGATATAATTCCGATGGTTCGATAATTAGTTCTGACCCGATTTTAGAAGATTTATCGGGACCTATGATGACAGATGTAGACGAGATGATTGATAGATTGGGCTTACCAAATACAATCACTCCTGAAGACGGCGTGTTGCCTCGTGATATAAATGGAATAGACCCTAACTTCAAAATGCCACAAGTATGGAAAACTTCCTTAGCTTTAGATTATGAAGTGCCAACTACTTTCCCATTAGCGGTTACAGTAGAAGGTATTTACACAAAGAATCTGAATGGTGTAATGCTAAAGAACTATAACTTAAAAGATCCAGATGCTTCTTGGGAGCGTTTCTCCGGCCCAGATAACAGGTATATTTATCCTGATAATGAAGATCTTACATATACTTCAAGAAATGCATATATGTTATCCAATACTAGCCAAGGATGGGGAGCAATTGGAAATGTTACCGTTCATTCTGAACCAGTACGAGATTTGAGACTAATGGCTGCCTATACGTATACCGAATCGAGAGAAATTTCAGGTATGCCTGGTAGTAATGCTGCATCGGCATATACCAACCTCGTTGGTGTTAATGGACCTCACTTACCAGATTTACAACGTTCACAGTATGTAGTACCACATAAAGCAATTGGTTCTATGACGTATAAACTTCCTTGGTTTAATGACGCAATGAAGTCTTCTACCTTAGTAAATGTATTTTACTCAGGCTTCTCACCATTTGGTAATAGTTATATGTACGCAAATGACATGAATGGTGATGGAAGTGCTAATGATTTAATTTATATTCCTAACGGTAGAGGAGATATCAATTTCGTAAGTCAAGAGGATGAAGATGCTTTCTTTAACTTTATGGAACAAGACGATTATCTTAAATCTAATAAAGGTAAGTATGCTAAAGCTAATGCGGCGCGTAGCCCATGGGTGCATACTTTTGACTTAAGATTAGTACGTGAGTATTATATCAATGTGGGTAGAGAAACTAAGCATACTTTACAGTTTAGCTTGGACTTTCTGAATGTTGGGAATATGATAAACTCCAAATGGGGGGTGAACAAAACAAACAGGATATCTAATAATGGTCGAGTCTTAAGATATGAAGGGGTAGATAGCAATAACGTTCCTACTTACTCAACGGTAAAAGTCGGAGGAGAATATCCAACGAAAACATACGATTATGACTATCATTATAATCAAACATGGAAACTTCAAATAGGAGCTAAATATTCTTTTTAATTAAAAGTTACTTTTAATTAAGTGCAATACAGAAGGAATGAAATTCACTGCAAAGTCCATCAAACTTGATGGACTTTGTTTTTTTATAGGATATAGTCAACCGTAGTAAGAGTTAAGGATAAAATACCTAACTTTGAGCCAAATCTAAAAACCAAAATATATGTATACTGGAGTTTTACACTTGCATTCTTTCTGGGCTTACTTGGTCCTAGGGGTATTATTAATTACGGTTATCAATTCGATAGCTGGCTTAGCAGGAAAAAAAGAGTTCGTTGCCAAAGATTTCCGATTGGCCTTATTTTCTCTTATCGTTACCCACATTCAATTGTTAGTAGGATTGATTCTGTGGTTTGTTTCTCCTTTGGGTTTAAAGGCAATATCCACTGCTGGTATGGGAGAGGTGATGGGAAATTCTGCTATTCGTCTTAACGTAGTAGAACATCCATTGATGATGATAATTGCGGTAATTCTAATAACAATAGGCTATTCTAAGCACAAAAAGAAATTAGAATCTAGTGCTAAGTTTAAAACCATCGTAATCTTTTATATCTTAACATTAGTGGTTATTTTAAGTAGATTGCCTTGGGATCAGTGGTTTTAAGAATCACATAAATCATTTTTACAAAAGCAACTATCTGTCAAGGTAGTTGCTTTTTATTTGGAATTTCTCGTTCTTTTATTAAGTAAATAAAAACTGGAAAATGGTCACTATAGCCACCGGTCCACCCTTCACTAGAATAGCTCCTATAAGGATAGCCTTTAAATTTCCCATAAGAGATCGTTAGGTAAGGTGGATTAAATATTCCGGCTTGATAAAAGCGCAGGGAACTAAAGTCCTTCTTCACCAATTCACTAGAAACCATAATCTGGTCAAATAGACTCCAGCTATCTCTCCATGCTAAAGTGCCTAATCCTTTACGGAACATAGGCTCCATAGGATTGTACATGTCTGTTGTTTTCATATCCTTACTCGAGCCGCTAGTAAACAGTGTTTCTTTAATACTTGGGTTAATGGGGTCGTCATTAAAATCACCCATATTAATAATTTTCGCATTTGGGTCTAAGGTAAAAATAGAGTCCACTATTTTACGATTCAATTCTCCTGCTTTTATACGATGTGAGGTGCTTTTTCTTTTGCCAGCGCTTTGTGAAGGCCAGTGATGTACGATTAGGTATACTAACTCCTCTTCTAAAATACCGCTAACAACTAATTGATCTCTAGTATGTGTTTTTCTAAAAATATTTTCGATATCAAATAATTTTAAACGATGATAGTTGCTACTGGTTGGTATAAAAACACTCTTTTTATAGATTAAGCCAACATCTATACCACGCAGGTCTGGAGAATCATAATGAACAATACTATATTCCGACTCTATTAATGCGTCTTGGTTTACCAAATCATTTATCACATTAAAATTCTCCACTTCGGCTAAACCAACAATACTAGGAGTCGTGCCAGTAAAATCCCTTCCGATAGCTGCAATTACCTTCGACAGGTTTTTTAGTTTTGCATTATAAACATCTTCCGTATAGAAAGATTGACCTTTAAGTGTACTTCCATGATAAACAGTATTTGGGTCATTTTCTAAATCGAATAAGTTCTCCACGTTATAAAATGCAATGGTGTGCGCTTTATATTCTTTTTTAACTTTTTCTGGAAAGCTAGATTTACTAGGTGTACCACAGCTAAGTGCTAGAATAAATACAAGAATTTTGAAGGCTAGTCTTGTCATTTTATTATGAGAGTTAGTGAGTTATTTATAGCTTCTAGTGTTAATTAAGTGGTGTAGTGCTATAAAATTAGCATTAATTCGCTAGATTTGTTTAGTTGATACAATATTTAACAGTATTTAGATATGATTAGAGACTGTTTTTTAATCTTATTTCTGTCTGTTGCATCGAACACCGTCACCGTAGCACAGCAGACCGTTGTTCGGGGTAAGATGGTAGAGTGGACTACAAATAGAGCTGTTGCCGATGTAGAGGTGTTTATAGAAAACTCCAGCTTAGTGCAAACAACTGATTCTAACGGAGCGTTTATATTTAGTGGGAGTACACTTCCTTTAGGTGAGGGAGCACTTATTATACGTAAGTCGGGCTATGAAATACAACGCCTACCTATTGTAATAAACGAAGGGAAGGAGCTAGTTTTTTCAGAGATTTATCTTCATTTAGATAGAACAATACATGTTTCGGACGTTGGGCTGGTTAGTTTATCTCATGAAGAGCTAGATCAAGAAGAAGCAAGTACCTCAAATATATCTGGATTATTACAATCCTCAAAAGATGTTTTTTTACAAGCAGCCGCATTTGATTTTAGCACCACATTCTTTAATCCTCGTGGGTACGATTCAGAGCACGCTAAAGTACTTGTAAATGGTATAGAGATGAATAAATTATTTAGTGGCAGACCAGAATGGAGCAACTGGGGTGGATTGAATGACGCCACTCAAGAGCAAGTGTTCTCGATGGGAATGAGTCCCAATGATTATAGCTTTGGAGGCTTAGCAGGCGCAACAAATATCCTAATGCGAGCATCTAAATATCGCAAAGGCGGAAAAATATCCTTTGCTTCTACAAATGCGAGTTACTTAGGGAGACTTATGGTTTCCTACAATACAGGCATTATGTCAAATGGCTGGGCTATAAGCTTAGTTGCTTCTAGGCGATTTGGTAAGGAAGGATATAAAGATGCAACACTATACGAATCAAATTCGTTTTTTGCTGCTTTCGAAAGAAAAATAAGCGAGAAACACAGCCTAAATTTTACAACCATCTTTACACCGACTAGAAGAGGAAAATCTTCGTCTAATACACAGGAAGTATATGACCTTAAGGGCGGACGATACAATGCTTATTGGGGGTGGCAGGACGGAAGGAAACGTAACTCTAGAATTCGTGAGGTAGAAGAGCCTATCATCATGCTAAATCATTATTGGGATTTTAATGAAAGTATGAGTCTCAATACAAATCTTGCCTATCAGATCGGGAGAGTAGGGGACAGTCGCTTAGGCTATGATAATGCGCCAAATCCAGATCCAACTTATTATCAAAAACTTCCGAGCTTCTTTTTAGACAACTCAAATGATGCTGGAAACAGTCAAGCAGACCTAGCTAAATCTAGATTTCGAGAAGATGGACAAATTAATTGGAATCAAATGTATTATACAAATCTTGCCTACGGAGGAACTTCACGGTATTATTTATACGAAGATCGCAGAGATGAACAGCAAGTCTTTGCCAATACTATCTTTATTAAACGTTTAGATAATATACTAGTAAATGCAGCATTCCAATATCGAGGTTTAAGCGCACACAACTATGCCAATATGCTTGACTTACTGGGTGGAAATGGCTATTTGGATGTAGATACTTACAGTTATGGGGATGGTGCACAAAGTGACTTGAATAATCCAGATAGAATAATTTATAAAGGCGATAGTTTTAAATATAATTACAAGTTTTATGCAGAACAGTACGATGCATTTATACAAGCGCAATTTAAATATAGAAAGATAGATTTTTATTTAGCAGCAGAAGTTGGAGACACCAATTATCAAAGAGATGGTTTATATAGAAATGGTGCTTTTGCGGATAATTCCTATGGTAAGAGTGAAAAGCTAAGTTTTACTACTTATGGAGCCAAAGGAGGTGTAACCTATAAAATTACTGGAAGACACTTATTGAATCTTAACTTTGCTTATTATACCAAAGCACCTACTTTACGCAACTCATTTTCCAACGCAAGGCAGAATAACGAAACAGTAAGAGGTATTACCGAAGAAAAAATTCAAAATGTAGATTTAAGTTATATTTTTCGATCGCCATGGTTTAAAAGTCGTTTGACTGGATATTATACAAAAACGAAAGATGCCTCCCAAATCTCTTTTTATTACGCAGATGGTATATCTGGAATAGGTAGAAATGTTACTACGGCTTTTGTACAAGAGGTACTAACAGAAGTAGCTAAACAATACATAGGAACAGAGCTTGGAATGGAAGCGCAAATAACACCTGCTATTAAGTTGAAAGCTGCCGCAGCATTAGGACAATATACCTATGCTAATAATCCAAAACTGTACTTGACCTCCGATGACTTTGAACAAGAATTAGATTTGGGAAAAACCTATCTAAAAAACTATAAGCTCTCTGGAGGGCCGCAACGTGCCTATCAAATAGGAATGGAGTACCGAAATCCTAAATACTGGTGGATTGGAGCCACAGCAAATTTATTCTCTCATTCCTATGTTGGGATAACACCTATAACCAGGACAAAGAACTTCTATATGGATAGTAATGGTTATCCTTTCGCCGATTACAGCGAAGAGGTTGCAAGAGAGTTATTAAAACAAGAGCGCTTTGGGAGTTATCCATTGGTGAATCTAGTTGGAGGGAAGTCTTGGAGGGTAAAGGCCTATTATATAGGACTCTTTGCATCGATCAATAATGTGTTGAATGAAAAGTATAAAACAGGTGGTTTTGAACAAGGTAGAAGTGCTAATTATAAAACCTTAAAAGAAGATGTAGATAGAGAGAAACAGATTTTTGGGTCTAAGTATTGGCACGGAAACGGCGCTACTTATTACTTAAACGCATACATAAGATTTTGAAGTTTTTAGAAATCATATTTATAAATGAAAATATATCCAATCATGAAAAGAAATTTAAACCACCTCGTGTTTTCCCTTTTTATGACATGCATAATTGGGGGTTTTATAGGTTGTGTAAACGATGAGGATTACTCCATTCCCACATTTGAAGTGCAAGAACCAGATGTTGTGGTTAACTTTACTATTGCCAATTTAAAGAGAATGATTGCGGATACACCGTCTAAAATAGAGTCCGAGACACCACTGTACTTGGAAGCTTATGTAGTCTCTAGCGATGAAGCGGGTAATTTTCATAAAAACCTGGTAATTCAAGATGCACCAGAAAATCCTACAGCGGGAATATCTATTGCTACACACGCAACGGATATGTATGCTTTTTTCGAACCAGGAAGGAGGGTATATATCCGTGTAGATGGATTATACGTAGGCCATTTTCATGGATTGCCTAGTTTGGGAGCTAACGGCGTTGAAAATATCGAAAGAATGAGCATCGAGGAGTTCGACAAAAGAGTTTTGCGCTCTACGATTACAGAGGAAATTATTCCAACCGAGATTCCAATTAATCAAATAAAGGATACACATATTAACACATTAATTCAGCTTAATGAAGTAGAATTTCTTTCAGAATATGTTGGATTGCCTTATGTTGGTGTAGATAGTGGTTTTGGAGAAGACCGTATAATACAGGATTGCTATGATAATAAAGTAATTATGAGGAATAGTGGGTATGCCGATTTTCGAGGAGATATCATGCCCGAAGGTAATGGTTCCTTAGTTTCTGTATTAAGCATATTTTACGAAACCCACCAACTACTTATTCGCGATACAGACGACGTTCAGTTTTATGAAGAGCGTTGTGCGCTTCCGGTAGAAGGAGGAATGCCGTTTAAAGAAGACTTTACTAATCACCCTGCTGGATATGGATACCAAGTAGAGCTTCCAGGTTGGAGCAATATTAATGTAAATGGGGGAGATGGACATTATGAGGTAAGGGAGTTTGGTGGTAATAAGTATGCACAAGTTTCTGCATACGGATCCAATGAAGACCCATTTGAGGTTTGGTTAATAACACCTGGTGTGACTTTAGATAAAGTTGACCCAATACTTGTTTTTGATTCAAAAGACGGACACTTCAATGGTGATGCATTAACGATTCATCTTTCTACAGATTTTGAAGGGAACATAGAAACTGCATCTTGGGTCGATATAACCGATCAAGCCGATATCCCAACTGGACATACGGGTTGGGAGGATAGTTTTACTAACTCAGGTGAGATAGATCTGTCTGATTATGCAGGTCAGGAGGTGTTTGTTGCATTCCGTTATTTGGGAGCGGACTTCATGAAAACCACCACTTATCAACTGGATAATATTGAGATTAGGTCTAGGAATTGAGATTCATTCACATAAAAAAACAAAGCTTCTTAGATGTCTAAAGAACTCTGTTTCTGTGTTTTGTGACAATATTTTAAATTCTAAATCCTAGGGTAAAAACAAAGTTCTGTTGCGTTTTATCCATCCGATAGGTGTTGCTGTCGGTTGGAAGCATTAAACTATTGCTTTTTTGCGAAGATTGTAGGTAGGCCAAATCTAGATTCACTCCTCCAAAATTAAAGCCAAACCCTAAAGAGTATCCTTTTGCGTCCCCCATAATATCAGAGTCTTTATAAGGTGACTGTTGGTAATGTATACCACCGCGTAAACTCATAAAGCTAATAATGTTATATTCTCCTCCTAGTCTAAGGCTTGAGGATGCTTGCAAAGCATCTTGTATAATATCGTTTTGATCTCCAAAATAGGAGTTGCTTCTTGGCTTAAAGCGGATGTTGGCATTGTTCGTATAGTCGTACTGTAAACTTATCAGTCCATCGGTGCCGAATACATAAGCAAAGCTCGCACCTATTTTTCCTGGTGTACGTAATGTATACCTCTCAAATACATTTAGCACATGTGGATTTACTACAACTGTTTTTAATACGCCATTGTCAAAATAATCCGATTCAATGGACTGTCTAGTTTCCTCTTCTATTCTTGTCCATTTTGGGGTGCTATAGGTAAGACCAAAGCGCATGCCATTATCCAATCGATAGATAGCACCTAATTGAGCAGAGAATCCCGAACCATAGGTTCGTAGGTTTTCTGTAAAGGCAACGTAATCTATTTTGCTATTGGCGTCTTGAGGGACTTCTTGAAAAACATCGTTGCGCTCATAGTCCAAGACATGAGAATTTAAGTTCAATCCTAGATATAAATCGTCCATTAATTGTGCTCCTAGGTTAAAGGAGAAGGTGCCCTGATATCCTCTCTCGGCTAGGGATTTTCTTTGATCAAAACTATTTCCGCTCGTATTGGGCGTATAGTGTGTGTTATCGGGGTTGTCTGGATCTACTGGATCAATAAGATAGCCTTGATACCCTAGAAATGCAGTTTGTGCATTACTGCCATAGTTTTGACCTAAGTAGGTGTATAAATCGGCATAAGACTCACTCCCTGTTAAATTTAAAAGATCTAGCTGTATGCCATTAGCTAAATTTACGAAGTGGTCTGCTAATGAGTAATCATTTATACCTTGAATTCTATTGTTAAAACCATAGGCGTTATCTAATTTATAATTTACTCCCACAGTGAACTTATTCCATATAGAAGATTCATCCCAATAATGGTATACAAGATTTATTCCTGCATTGGCCACTTGGAAATCGGTATAGTTTCCGCTTTGAGAGGTATTATTAAACTTGCTTTTAGCCTTGTTTCCACCTATTAGTAGGGAGAAATCCATTTTATTATCTAAGAAGACTGCACTAGCAGCTGGGTTGTCGTTTATAGCAGACATATTACCACCCAGGGCGCTAAAAGCACCACTCATAGCTGTATATCTTGCGTTTCCGTATATTCCATTTTGAGAATACCGCAAAGCGTCGTCTATGTTTTGAGCATGTAAAGTTACTATACCTAACAGACTAGCTGCAAGTAGTATATGCTTTTTCATAATATAATATGTTTTCGAATAGTGTTAGATTTATCTTCGTCCACGAGAACTACCTCTACTGGCCGGTGCAGAACTCCTGCTTGGCGATGAGGATCGCATAGTAGGACCTGAGCTCCTGCTCGGTGATGAGGATCGCATAGTAGGACTTGAATTCCTTGAAGGTGACGATGACCTTGTGTTGTTTCGTGGACTACTAGGTCTTTGCGTACGATTGTTTATTGGTGTTTGTCTACGCATTTGTTGTGACCTGCTAGGTGTTATTTTATTGCTCCTCTGAGTTGATTGTTGTGGGAAGGTAACACGACGAGCTGGGCTAGTTGCTTCTCTTCGAGTATTGGTATTAAGAGTATTGCTGTTTCTAGCATTAGTATTGGCAGGTGTGTTTCTGCGAAGTTCCCCATTTGTAGCTTCTCTTCTTGAGAGTGTGCTATTTGAGCTGCCACGTCTTCCGTCAGCATTTACAGCAGAGCGTCCTCTAGTTGCGTTATAGTTGGCAGTTCGTCCTCCTGTAGTAGTAGAACGTCCTCTATAATCACTATTCCTTCTTCCACGATTGTAAGATACGTTATTATAGTATGGTCTATAATAGTTATAGCTTCCGTATCCATAGTAGTAAGAAGGGTAGTAAAAGGGTGAATAAAATCCATTCCATCCATACCACCAGCTAAATCCACCATACCAACGTGGACTGTAGTATCCGTATCTATAAGAATAAGGGTAGTATGGAAAGCCCCAATTTCCATAGAAAGAGTTGTAATAACCGCCCCCATAGCCATATAAATTAATGTTTACAGAGGTTTGGTTGTCACCCCATCCAGCATAACCTTGTTCTTGTTCTGAGATATTTTCTGTATATACGTATCCGTCTTCACCCACGTACTCCCTGCTATTATAAGCCTCCACATCTGTAAATACTGCAGACTGATTATCCTCAGCTAAGAGTTCTGAATAAGAGCCTTGTTTTGATTGGAAGTACTGTTTGTAATAGTTGTTTGTTTCCGCATAACCATCTGCTTGTCCACGATATGTTCTAGAAGAGGAGTATATTCCATCTTCTGTCATTCCCTCTGGATATTTATAGACAGTACAAGATCCCATGAATAATACTGCAAGAGCAGGCATTATTAACCTAGGAACTATTGATTTTATTTTAAATTTGCTATACATAACTGTTGTATTAATGAATTATAAATTGTCGGACAATATAAAATTAGCTAGTTTTGTCGACAATTCACCATAAGTAGTGAACATTTAACTAACACATATATAGGCGCAATAGTTGTGCCAAAGACGAAGCATTATGGCTAAAAAGTTAACAAGTAGAGAAGAGGACTATTCCAAATGGTACAATGAGCTTGTAGTTCGAGCTGATTTAGCCGAAAATTCGGGAGTTAGAGGGTTTATGGTTATCAAGCCTTACGGCTATGCTATATGGGAGCGTATGCAGGCAGAATTAGACAGAATGTTTAAAGAAACTGGGCATGAAAACGCATATTTTCCATTGTTGATTCCTAAATCATACTTTTCCAAAGAAGCAAGTCACGTAGATGGTTTTGCAAAGGAGTGTGCGGTAGTTACCCACTATAGATTGAAGAATGACGAGAATACTGGCGAAATCGTGGTCGATCCAACTGCTAAGCTAGAAGAAGAGTTGGTGGTTCGTCCGACTTCTGAAACCATCATTTGGGATACCTATAAAAGATGGGTTCAGTCCTATAGAGACCTGCCAATAAAGCTAAACCAATGGGCCAATGTAGTGCGATGGGAAATGCGTACCCGCTTGTTTTTACGCACCTCGGAGTTCCTGTGGCAAGAAGGACATACAGCACATGCTACGAAAGAAGAGGCTGTTGAAGAAGCGGAGTTAATGCTTAGAGTATATACTGAGTTTGCAGAGAAGTTTATGAGCGTCCCCGTTTTACAAGGATACAAAACGGAGAGTGAGCGGTTTGCTGGCGCATTAGAAACCTATTGTATAGAAGCACTTATGCAGGATGGAAGAGCATTACAAGCAGGAACTTCTCACTTTTTAGGTCAGAATTTTGCCAAAGCTTTTGATGTGAAGTATGCAGATAGAGAAGGGAAACTACAGCATGTATGGGCAACCTCCTGGGGAGTTTCTACACGCTTGCTAGGAGCGCTTATCATGACGCATAGTGATGATCATGGATTGGTGTTGCCTCCCAAATTAGCACCATACCAAGTAATTATTGTGCCGATCTATAGAAGTGAGGAGCAAAAGCAAGCAGTGGCCAAGAGAGCAGAAGAAATGATGAAGGAGTTACGCGCTGCTAATATAACGGTTCGCTTTGACGATAGAGATACGCACAAACCAGGTTGGAAGTTTAATGAATATGAGCTAAAAGGTGTGCCAGTGCGTATTGGAATAGGCCCAAGAGATATAGAAAATGGCACTTTGGAAATAGCTAGGCGTGATCTGTTGAGTAAAGAAATCGTAAAAGCAGATTCGGCAGTATCGTATATCCAAAATGTATTGGAAGAAATGCAAACGGGACTGTTTAAGAAGGCATTAAAATACAGAGAAGAGCACACCACTGAAGTAGATAGTTACGAAGAATTTAAAGAAGTGCTAGACACTAAAGGGGGGTTTGTAGTAGCGCATTGGGATGGTACTACGGAAACAGAGGCTCAAATTCAAGAGGAGACCAAGGCAACTATTCGTTGTATTCCTTTAGATGCAAAGGAAGAAGCTGGAGTTTGTATACTTACAGGTAAGCCTTCCACTCGCCGTGTTGTTTTCGCTAGAGCTTACTAATTCTTAATTACGTATGAATCTAAGAGTAGAAGTATAGATTATTTAGAAATAAGTGATGACGTTAATTTTGTTATCACTTATTTATTTAAAGTTAGGATAGAGAGTATAGCTTTGTGAGATAATAAGTTAAGTGCTTTTGTTGTGCGCTTTTGGAGTATCAAATAAGCACTATTTCTATGTATTGTTTGGAGGTTGATTTTATTTATGTATATTTGCATCGCAATAAAAATCACGGCCCGTTCGTCTAGGGGTTAGGACGTCAGGTTTTCATCCTGGTAACAGGGGTTCGAATCCCCTACGGGCTACAAGTTTTTCGAAACTAAAGCAGGTTAAGTGATCGATGGTCTTTTAATTATATTGCATTTAATTTTGTTGATGTGTTTAAAAACCTTTATGTTTGCACAACAATAAAAAAATGGCCCGTTCGTCTAGGGGTTAGGACGTCAGGTTTTCATCCTGGTAACAGGGGTTCGAATCCCCTACGGGCTACAAGTTTCACTAATAACAAAGAATTAAAAATGGCAAATCACAAGTCAGCAATAAAAAGAATAAAAGTAAACAATAAAAAGCGTTTACTAAATAGATATCAGAGTGCAACTACTCGTAATGCTATAACTAAATTTAAAGCACTACAAGACAAAAAGGAGGCAGAAGAAGCACTTCCAGGAGTTGTGTCTAAAGTAGATAGGTTAGTAAAGAAGAATATCATCCACGCTAACAAAGGTTCTAGAATAAAATCACAGTTAAGCAAACATGTTGCTGCACTATAAGTGAAGTAACTTTTAGTGAAACACATCAGTATAAAGCTCTTAAGTCTACTTAGGAGCTTTATTGCTTTTTAAAGGTATGGGTTTAATCGCCCTTTGCGTTCGCTTCAGGCGACGAGAAGATGGTATAATTCGATAGAAATACTGCGCGGCTCTGCCTCTAGATACTTCATTAAAAAAAGAGTATAGATGTACTTGTCTATACTCTTTTTTCATTCTATAAATATAGACTACTTTTTCTTACTCTTCCTAACTTCTTTGGGTACCAAGGATGTGTAATCTCCATCGTACCGCATAATGTCGCGCACTATAGTGGAAGAGATATTAGATACCTCTGGGGTGCTCAAAAGGAAAATGCTTTCCACCTCGGCTATCTTTAAGTTGGTTTGAGCAATAGATTGTTCAAAATTGTAATCGGTAGTATTTCGTAATCCGCGTAAAATAAACTTGGCGCCTATTTCATTACAATAAAGTGCGGTAAGGCCATGATAGGTTGCTACTTTTATTTTAGGATTGTCCTGAAAAGTATCCCTTATGAAGTTTAAACGTTCATCTAAGGTAAACATATATTTCTTGTCTGCATTGATTCCAATGGCAATGACAATCTCGTCAAATAGCGGCATGGCACGTGAAACAATATCTAAATGCCCTAAAGTAAAAGGATCAAAAGACCCTGGAAAAACGGCTTTTCTCATAAGATTAAATATTTAAAGCTTCTTGAACCAAGATATCAAAAAGTTTTTCCAAACTCAAACCTGCTTCTCGAGCCTGTTTTGGAACAATACTCTCTGTGGATAATCCAGGATTCGTGTTCATTTCCAAAAAGTAAGGTGTGCCATTTTGAATAATAAAGTCTGTTCGAGTTATTCCTTTCATCTTTAGAATACGATGGATATTAACTGCTTCCTTTTGGACTCTTTCTGTATCTTCTTCAGAAATACGCGCTGGTGTAATTTCCTCCGACTCTCCATGATATTTGGCATTGTAATCGAAAAACTCATTGTGTGATACAATCTCTGTAGTGGGTAAAGCCACTTCGCGTCCTTGGTAAGTATAAACACCTACCTGAACTTCGGTTCCTACCAGTGCAGTTTCTATTAAAATCTCATCGTCTGTTTCAAAAGCCTTTTCGATTGCAGGAGCTAATTCATCTAAGGTTTTTACTTTGCTTATGCCAAGGCTAGAACCGGCTCTATTTGGTTTTACAAAGCATGGTAATCCTACAGTTGTACTGACAGTATGCGTATCATATGGAATATCTTTATTCAAGTAATAAGAGTTTGCACAATGCACTCCAAAGTTTTTTAATACCGATAAACAATCGCGTTTATTAAAGCTCAAAGCCGCTGGATAAAAGTCGGCACTTGTTTGTGGTATATTTATCAAGGCTAAGTAGGCTTGTAAGTAACCATCTTCTCCTGGCGTTCCATGAATCGTATTAAAGACTACGTCTGGAATTATTTTTTTATTTTCAACCATAAAGCTGAAATCTGCTTTGTCTATCGGTATCTCTACATTATCCTTTGGAGAGTAAAACCAACCTCTCTCTGAGATAATTATAGGATATATATCGTATTTATCTTTGTTCAGATTAGCAGAAACGACACGACCACTGCCTAATGAGACTTCGTATTCACCTGAATACCCACCCATTGCAACTGCTACACGTATTTTACTCATAGTGATGATTCAAATAATTTGTTTAACAAAAATATCACTAAATAAGGGAAACAAACTAACAATAGCTTTGTATTTTTGAACGTTACTAATATCTGAATAATGTCATTGATTAGATTTGTGTTTTCGAAGAAATTTCTCCAGCAGATTTTACTAGCTGGAATCGTGGTTATCGCCATGGTGTTTGGTTTACTTTGGTGGTTAGGTTATAGTACAAATCACAATCAAAAACTAGAGGTTCCCGATTTATCTAAACTCTCGCTAGATGAGGTAGAGGTGGTTCTAAACAGAAATAAAATGCGCTATGTTATTTTAGACTCTGTAAACTACAACCCAGATTATCCACCTTACTCCGTAATGGAGCAAATACCTCCAGCAGGGGCTATGGTAAAAGAAAATCGAAAGATATATATAAACTTGAATCCATCCAATTACCCGAAGTTAGCTATTCCCGAGGTGTTAGGAAAAACCTTACGTCAAGTGGAGCCAACATTATTAGCGATGGGTTTCGAAATAGGAACTATTAGCTACAAGCCATATCTAGCCGAGGATGTGGTGCTAGAGATGCATTATAAAGGAAGTAGAATTCAGCCAGGAGATAAAATACAGAAAACATCGACTATCGATTTAGTAGTTGGAAATGGATTGGGTAGATTAGACGGTCGCGATAAAGAAATAGAGGATGTTGAAGAGGAAATTTTTGATTCGGAATTAGATTTTTAAATACTGCAATAAAAAAGAAATTAAACAGAAGAAGGATGAACGATACGAATAATGAGATGCATGAAGAGGATTGGGATGAGGAGGATACCGTATCGCTATATGAACATTTTAGATTCGAAGTAGATAAAGGTCAAGGACCGCTTCGTGTAGACAAATACTTGATGAATAGAATTGAGAATGCGACACGAAATAAAATCCAAAAAGCCGCTAAGGAAGGTAACATTCTGGTGAATGACGAACCAGTAAAGTCTAATTATAGAGTGCGACCACTGGATGTAATCCGTATTGTTTTTGAACACCCACCACACGAGTATTTACTAACTCCAGAAGATATTCCTATAGATATAGTCTATGAAGACGAGCATATTGTAGTGGTGAATAAAGAAGCTGGAATGGTAGTACATCCAGGGCATGGAAATTACTCTGGCACATTGATCAATGCCTTAGCCTTCCACTTTGAGAACCTACCCGTAAACTCTAGCGAAAGACCTGGTTTAGTACATAGATTAGATAAAGATACTAGCGGCTTGCTGGTAGTAGCAAAAACAGAGGAGGCGATGGCACATTTGTCAAAACAATTCCATGACAAAAAGCCCACTAGAGAATATGTTGCTTTGGTGTGGGGCGATGTTGAAGAAGATACTGGAACAATAGAAGGCAGTATAGGTCGAAACCCTAAAAATAGATTGCAAAACGTAGTCTACGAAGGAGTGGATGCAGAAAAAGGGAAGGAAGCGATAACGCATTATAAAGTAATCGATAGGTTTGGATATGTGACATTGGTTTCTTGTCAATTAGAAACTGGGCGTACCCATCAAATTCGAGTACATCTAAAACACATTGGACACACCTTGTTCAATGATGAACGTTATGGAGGGAACAGAGTGCTAAAAGGCACCGTATTCAATAAATACAGACAATTTGTAGAAAACTGCTTTACCGTTTTGCCAAGACAAGCACTACACGCAAAAACCTTAGGATTTTTACATCCAGAAACCGAAGAGTATATGGAATTTACTTCCGAACTTCCAGAAGATATGACTGCCTGCTTGGAGCGTTGGACTAATTATGCGAAACATGCGCTTTAAAATCACGGCTAACAAGAAAAATAGCTGAGGCTTTTATCCGATTTAAAATAAAATAGAATAAAAACGGACAATACAGGTATATTATTAACCTATTAGTCATCAAGATAATTGCCTTTTAATCTTTGTATATTTGTTTGTAAACAGAAAACAGATTATGAAGATATTAGTTTCCCCTGCAAAGTCTATGGATTACAAATCCGCTTTGCCTATAGATAAATATACACAGCCTACATTCACGAAAGAGGCAGAGGAGTTAAACAATACGCTCAAAGGCTTGAGTAAGAAGGAAATGTCCGATTTAATGAAAATCAGTGACAATTTAACCAATCTTAATTATGAGCGTGTTCGTGAGTTTGAATTACCATTCACTACCGAAAATGCACGTCCAGCAATCTTTGCTTTTTCTGGAGATGTTTATGTTGGACTAGACGCTTATACTTTACCAAAAAATAAGTTCGATCTTTTGCAAGAACGCCTGCGTATACTCTCTGGAATGTACGGAATCCTAAAACCTTTGGATTTGATGCAACCTTATCGATTGGAGATGGGAACTAGACTAAAGGTAAATGGGGCACCTAATTTATACGAGTACTGGGGAGATTCCCTTACGGATATGCTTAACGAAGAAATGGAAGCAGAGGAGTTGTTGGTAAATCTTGCAAGCAACGAATACTTTAAATCTATAAACACAAAAAAGCTGAAGTCTACTTTGATTACTCCTATTTTTAAAGACTTTAAAAATGGGGAGCTCAAAATAATCGCTTTCTATGCAAAAAAAGCTAGAGGAAGTATGGTACGTTATTTAGTGGAAAACGACATCACAGATGTAGATGGCATAAAATCCTTCGATGTGGATGGCTACGCATTCAGTGAAGCAGAAACAACGGATGCTAATAGCCCTGTTTTTACAAGGTAAAAATTCCTTGCCAAAATAATACTAGCAAAATACTTCTATTTTTCTGTATCTTTAGTAGCGATGTAAAGATTAGGTGAAATGTATAAGTGGAGGTGTTTTGCTTTTATGTTGTTGATCATGGGTATTTCCAATGCGCAAATACTAAATGATACTTTTGATGCTACTTCCAATTTTACCACCTCTCATCCATTTTTTTCTAACGGCGATCGTGTTTACTTTGGAATTACAGGAGATACCGATGACTTTGGTGGAGATAACACACCATCTGGACTTAAACCATACGAAGGCTTCTTTGGTAATTACTTAACTGGAATGCGATTAAATGGCATGGGAGCATCCTTACCAATCACCATTACTTGGGAGAATATAAATATTCAAAATATATCCGACTTAATCTTTAAAGGAGATTTTGCGGAGTATGTCGATGAACCTGGCCATATAGATGCTGGGGATTTTATTTTGGTGGAATATCAAATAGATGCTAATGGATTCCAACCCTTGTTGTCTTTTGTAGGCGCAGACTTTTCTTCCAATTCATTTAATGGCATTTTTAGAGAAGACACGAACTTCGATGGCGTTGGCGATGGCCAATCTTTAAATTATTTAAGGCAAAGATTTACTAAGCAAATTCCGGATACAGGTTCTGTGCTAGATTTACGCATCTCTGTTTCGGTTAACGCACATGAAGAAGACTTTGCTTTAGACAATATAATTCTAACAGGAAACGGCGTGGTAGACGCTACACCACCAGTTATTTTATGTTACAACGATATAGAAGTTTACACCGATTTCGATTCATGTGGAGCTCATGTAAACTTTTTGATGCCAGATGCAGTAGATGAAACAGATGAGAATCCTACGGTAACGCAAATAAGTGGACCATTATCTGGAGCCTTCTTTCCCACAGGAAGTACCGAGTTGATTTTTGAAGCAACAGATAGTTCTGGCAATACCTCCCAATGTTCGGTTTTTGTAATTGTAGAGGACAAACAATCGCCAAATGTCCAATGCGCAGAACCGATCTTGGTTTATGCAGAGCAAAATAGTTGTTTTACTACGGTTCATTATGATTTGCCTACCGTATCGGATAATTGCTCCAATACCGAAGATATCCAAATAGATTTGATAAGCGGTGTAGGTTCTGGAGAAGCGTTTATGGTGGGAGTGAACTATGAAACCTATCGCATAACCGATCTCGCAGGAAACGTTTCGGTTTGTTCTATAGTGATTGAAGTTCTTCCGTCTATGGTTCCTAAATTACACTGTCCGACAGAATCTATTTTTGTGCGATTTAATAATGCAGGGCAATATATACTGCCAAAACTTGAAGGTCGTTTTGGAATAGAATTGGATGATTATTGCGGACAGAGAGGAGTATATACTGAACAGAGTCCACAACCCGGCACGGTGTTTTTTGAAGGTTCGTACGAAGTGGAGATCCACTTATTCTCGGACAATGTACTAGTGGATTCTTGTATTGTAGAATTAGTGGTGCAAGAAAGCTTAGGAGTAAGTGAAAATACTAGGTTGGAATTTGTTCTTTATCCAAATCCAGTAAAAGATAGGTTATACATAGAAACCTTAGATGAAATTAAGAGCATTTTTATTTACACTCTGCAAGGAAGACGTTTGAAGGATTTTAAACAAGCTCCTATTACCCTAAGCGATTTGCCGAAAGGCGTATATATTGTTAGAGTAGAAGGGTATAGAACGAGCAGTTATTCCACCGTTATTAAAAACTAAAAAGACCGGATAAACCGGTCTTTTGTATTATTTCGAGGAGGAATTCGACTTTTTCTTTCTAGGTCTTAGTTTTCCATAACTACCTCTAAAAATTTTTCCTTTTCTCGTTTTCTTATCTCCTTTACCCATGAATTTTAAAAATTATTTTATTAAACAATAAACCTAACATACAAAAAAATATAATCATAGGCGAATAATAGGGCGAATCGGTGAAGTAGCTATCAAATAAACTAAGAAAAGAAATCTTAGAGAATCAAATAAAATCTTACATTTGTTATTAATAAAAGAACGATTATGGATATTACATTAGATCAATGGCAGGAGCAGCTTAAAGCAGATACCGATGCGATAATTATTGATGTGCGCAAAGAAGACGAAGTGGCGGAAGGCTACATAAAGAATGCTATAAATATAGATGTGGAGAATCCGCCTAAGTTTATGGAGGAAACTCAAAAGCTAGATCCAAGCAAAGCATATTATGTCTATTGCCGAACAGGCGACAGGTCCATGCAAGCTTGTATGGTTTTGGAGTCCTTGGGTTTTGAAAACGTCTATAAGCTAGACGTAGGCTATGAAGGTTGGGTGGAGAACGGAAATGAAGTGGAAAGGTAAAACTAATTACTATATAAATAAAAAGTAGCTGTCTTTTTAAAAAGACAGCTACTTTTTATTTATGGCAAAGTCAAATAGCCTTACTGCACTTTAGCTACAAGTTCTATTTCTAGTTGTATATCGTCTGAAATAAAGTTATCGCCTAAATTCTCGAAAAAAGATTTGGACTTAAACTTAATATCCCACTTGCTACGATCGATTATAAAAGGTGCAGTTTTAATGGATACTACTTGGTTGTCCACCATCTCTACCTCGAATGGAAAGCTTACTTCGTTGGTTTTTTCCTTCAAAGTTAAATCACCAACTAAAAAGGGTGTCCCATCTACCATAGAGGTTCCTTTTACTTTAAAGTTAGCAGTAGGAAATTCGCCTACATCAAAGAATTGACCTTCCGTACCTTCTAAGTGACCTGTAAGGTGATTTTCAAGTCTTTCTTTATATTCTCCTTCTAAGTCCAATACTTCAATAGACGCCATGTCTATTACAAAATTCCCTTCTACAATCTGCTTGTCTTTAAGGATAAACTTTCCTTCTTGAAGCGCAACAAGCCCGTCGTGTGTAGTTCCTGGCTTATAACCTTCCCACTTAATCGTAGAGTTCTGTGCATCTATCACAAAGTCTTTAGATGTCACTTCTTCGTTAACTTCCTCCAACACCAAGGCTTCTTCTGCGCTCTCTTGATTGTTTTTACAAGAAACTGCTCCTAATGCAACTGCAGTAACTAGGAAAAGATTTAAAATTTGTTTTTTCATGAACTAAATTTGTTTTGTAATTTAAGAATGCAAAAGTACTCTAAATTAAGTTAGCATGCAATATCTATGGGTAGATGCGAATGCCAAGAAATTAAATGACATCCTTTGTGACAATCTGGCACTAGGTGAAGCTTGGCAGTACTTTTGCGTAAGACAAATAGATATAAAATTCTTACAACCTATCAGTTTGGAATTATGAGTAATAAAGAAGAAGAGAAAAAAACTGTTGCCCAAGAGCAGATGCAACAGGAACACAATCAAGACATACAGGATGAAACCATCCAAGAGCCACAAGAGTCAAAGGATGAGGTGGAAGAGTTAAAGGAAAGTCTTGCCGAAGAAAAAGATAAGTTTATACGTTTATTTGCGGAGTTTGATAACTTCCGTAGACGTACAGCTAGAGAGTCTATAGATATTCGAAAGTCTGCCAACGAAGAAGTTATGTCAGCTTTGCTACCCGTATTAGACGATTTTGACAGAGCGCTTATAGAGCTTAAGAAATCGGAGGATGACTCTATGTACAAAGGAGTAGAACTGATTCAAAGTAAAATGAAAAACATTTTAACTGCCAAAGGACTAAAGGAGATGGAGGTTAAACAAGGCGATGCGTTTGATTCTGAATATCATGAGGCCATAACGCAAGTTCCTGCACCGAGCAAAAAGTTAGTGGGCAAGATTGTAGATGTAGTGGAGAAAGGATATACTTTGGGAGATAAAGTGTTACGCTACCCTAAAGTAGTTACTGGACAATAAAGATTATTATGAAGGAAGATTATTATGACATTTTAAAGGTGTCCAAGGATGCATCGGAAAGTGATATAAAACGAGCTTATAGAAAGAAAGCCATTAAGTATCATCCCGATAAGAACCCTGATGATGAGAAGGCAGAAGAACAGTTTAAAAAGGCAGCGGAAGCTTATGAAGTTTTAGGCGATCCAGATAAACGTGCGCGTTACGACCAGTTTGGTCATCAAGGCTTCCAAGGAGGAGCTGGTGGTTTTGGTGGCGGTGGCATGAATATGGACGATATATTTAGCCAGTTTGGAGACATTTTTGGTGGTGGAGGTTTTGGTGGTTTTGGAGGCCAACGCGGCGCAGCTAGAGCCAAAGGAACCAACATGCGGGTTCGAGTTAAACTTACACTAGAAGAAATTACCAAGGGAGTAGAGAAAAAGATAAAGCTGAAAAGGCGTGTGGTAGCTAAAGGTACTACCTACAAAACTTGTCCTACTTGTAATGGATCTGGTTATGTAACCAGAATTCAAAACACAATTCTAGGAAGAATGCAAACCTCTGCGCCATGTGGTGCTTGTAGCGGTGCTGGACAAACTATAGATCAGCGTGAGCCTGGTTCCGATTCGCAAGGATTAAAACAAATAGAAGAAACGGTATCCATTAATATTCCTGCAGGAGTAGTAGATGGTATGCAACTGAAGATGTCCGGCAAAGGAAACGAAGCGCCAGGCAATGGTGTATCGGGCGACTTACTGGTTCTTATCGAAGAAATTCCACACGAAAGTCTGACAAGAGAAGGAGATAACATTCATTACGATTTATATATAAGTCTATCCGATGCAGTATTGGGAAGCTCTCAAGAAATAGATACGGTAGATGGTAAACTACGTATAAAAGTAGATGCTGGTGTTCAAAGTGGAAAAACTTTACGTTTACGAGGTAAAGGAATTCCAAACATAAACGGCTATGGTAAAGGAGATTTACTTGTGCATGTGAATATTTGGACACCACAAACTATAAATAAAGAACAGCGTGAGTTTTTTGAGAAAATGAAAGCAGACGATCATTTTAAACCTAGCCCGAATAAGAGTGATAAATCATTTTTTGAGCGTGTAAAGGATATGTTTTCTTAACCACACGATTTTCTCGAGTAAATATTTGAGTGAATAGAAATTCCCAATGACCAAGAGTTGTTGGGAATTTCTATTCTAGACCATTTTGAAATTGGATTACAAGGCAAAAAAGAGGGATGAAAGTAACATTTCTAGGTTACTTTGTGTTAATTTGTGCTCCATAAATTAATCGTAATACGCACTATATTAAACACCTATTTAGAGAAAAATATATGAACCCTATTATAGATATTAAAAACGTATCCAAATCCTTTGGCGAACATCAAGCATTAAACGATGTAAGCCTTAGCGTGCCAGAAGGTAGTATTTTTGGATTGCTTGGCCCTAACGGAGCTGGGAAAACAACCTTGTTGCGAATTGTAAACCAAATCATACTTCCAGATGCTGGAGAGGTATTGTTTGAAGACCAACCGCTTAAAAAACTTCATGTACAGGACATTGGTTATATGCCTGAAGAACGAGGTTTATATAACTCTATGAAAGTAGGAGAACAAGCGGTTTACCTTGCGCAATTAAAAGGGATGACAAAAGCAGATGCTATAGAAAAGTTGAAGTTTTGGTTTAAAAAGCTAAATATAATAGATTGGTGGGATAAAAAAATTCAAGAACTGTCCAAAGGAATGGCCCAGAAAATACAGTTTATTGTTACCGTAGTTCACGAACCAAAGCTTTTGATTTTCGATGAGCCTTTTAGTGGGTTCGACCCGATTAATGCAGAGTTGATTCGCGACGAAATATTAGAGTTGAGCGAGAAAGGTGCTACCATCATTTTCTCTACACACCGAATGGAATCTGTAGAAGAGCTTTGCGAATATATCGCACTGATCAATAAATCAAAATGTATTCTACAAGGAAAACTTCTAGATATAAAACGTGCCTATAGAACCAATACGTTCCGTTTAGGATTGCTTACAGACAATAAGGCCGAGGCGAAGCAAGTTATGGAAAATGCATATCCTGCATTGCCTACAAACTTTAAAAGTATTGACGAAGAGTTAAAGCTGGAGGTGCAACTAGAAGAAGCAGATACCAATGGTTTTCTTTCTTTTGCAAGTAAATTAGGTAGAGTGACCCATTTTGAAGAGGTTATTCCAACTGCCAACGACATTTTTATCCAAACTGTGAAAAACAACTAAGACTATGAATCACTTACTGCTTGTTACAAAAAGAGAATATATAAATAGGGTTCGCAATAAGTCATTTATTATAATGACTTTCCTTAGTCCCATATTAATGCTTGGAATGGCAGCTTTAATCGGATATTTGTCCTACAAAAATAAAGAAACCGAAAGGCATATAAATGTGTATGACGAAAGTGGCTTGTTTCAAAATGAACTGGTCAGCGGAAGCCAATATAAATACACTTTTTTAGAAAATGTAGATCTGGAAGAGTCCAAAATATTGACGGAAGAATCCGATCTATATGGCTTGCTTTATATCCCAAAGGCAGAGAACCTAGAAAACTTAAGTCAGAAAATAGAATTTTATTCAGACGGAACGCCTTCCTTATCTTTTATAAATAACATAGAGAACGCTATAGAACAGAAAGTAAATTTACTGAAAGTACAAGAAGTAGGTTTAGATGCAGATTACTTAGCGTCTTTGCGATTGAATGTTAACCTACGTCTAGAAAGTTTTAAAGGAGAGGAAAGTTCTAGAATGTCTTCTGGATTAAAACTCATTTTTGGAGGAGCAGCTGGATACTTGCTTTTTATGTTCATCATAATTTATGGAAACATGATTATGCGTAGCGTTATAGAAGAGAAGTCTAGTAGAGTTATCGAAGTAATCGTCTCTTCCGTTTCTCCTATGAAGTTGTTGTTAGGAAAGGTATTCGGTACTGCTTTAGCAGGAATCACTCAGTTTGCAATATGGGTCATCTTATTGGTGGTATTAGGTGGTATTGGAAGCAGTGTGTTTGGAATAGATACTTCTGCGAGTATGACATCCGAGATGAGTTTAGAGCAAACCAATCAGATTGCGCAAGTGCTTCAAGGTGGATTAGCAGAGCTTCTTCAATTGCCATTGCTTAACTTATTCATCATGTTCTTGCTCTTCTTTATCGGAGGTTATTTACTTTACGCTTCTTTATATGCAGCTATTGGTGCTGCAGTGGATAACGATGCTGATTCACAGCAGTTTATGATGCCAATACTAATGCCATTGATGATAGCGGTTTATGTTGGATTCTTCACCGTTATGGAGGAACCACATGGCGTAGTGTCACAGGTATTCTCCTATATTCCGCTTACCTCTCCTGTGGTTATGCTAATGCGTATTCCGTTCGGTGTACCGATTTGGGCGCAGCTAGTTTCAGTATTAATTTTATTTGCTACATTTATAGGGATACTATGGTTTGCAGCAAAAATATACCGAGTAGGAATTCTTGTATATGGTAAAAAACCATCTTATAAGGATATGATGAAGTGGTTGAAATACTAAGTCACTTAGGCAAACGGAAAAACTAGAAAATATTAAAAGCAATACATGTCAAAAATACTTATTATAGAAGATGAAGCGTCGATACGTAGGGTGTTACACAATATTCTTGCAGAAGAATTTCCCAAACACCAAATATTCGATGCCGAGGATGGTATAAAAGGTTTGGAAATATTACAAAAAGAAACTATTGATTTAGTCCTATGTGATATTAAAATGCCTAAAATGGATGGGATAGAAGTCTTAGAAAAAGGCAAAAAACTAAGTCCAGACACGCACTTCGTAATGATATCTGGACATGGCGATTTAGAGACAGCGGTACAAACCATGAGATTGGGCGCCTTTGATTATATATCGAAACCACCCGATTTAAACAGACTTTTACAAACCGTTAGAATCGCACTTGACAGAAAACAAATAGTGCAGGAAAACACGCGTTTAAAACGGAAAGTGAGCAAGAAGTACGAAATGGTGGGGGAAGCAGAGTCTATTCAGAAAATAAAACAGATGATAGACAAAGTGGCACCAACAGATGCTCGTGTGCTTATTACTGGTGCTAATGGTACAGGAAAGGAGTTGGTAGCCCATTGGCTGCATGAGAAGAGCGAAAGAAATAAAGCGCCTATGATAGAGGTGAACTGTGCTGCAATTCCTGCAGAACTAATAGAAAGTGAACTTTTTGGACATGTAAAAGGAGCTTTTACCTCTGCAGTTAAAAATAGAGAAGGAAAATTTGAGTCTGCCAATGGCGGAACACTGTTTCTTGATGAGATAGGAGATATGAGTTTATCAGCTCAATCTAAAGTACTACGTGCTTTACAAGAAAATCAAATCCAAAGAGTAGGAAGTGATAAGAATATTAAAGTAGATGTACGCG
>Ga0209075_1000997_pt1 | contig 27146 bp, 22 predicted proteins | sample Stecom2011_FD_187523 | JGI IMG/M metagenome (GOLD analysis project Ga0209075, IMG submission 187523) | Agricultural soil microbial communities from Utah to study Nitrogen management - Steer compost 2011 (SPAdes) (version 2) | ecosystem: Environmental > Terrestrial > Soil > Agricultural land...
CAGCGAAGGCAATGCAAACGTTATTTTCTGCTTACGCGGCATGAAAACCGAAGCTGGCCAGCCACACCGTAACATGGTGGACTTTGCCCACGTGCCCGCCGTTATGAGACTGACGCGCATGCCGGTCTGCGTAGACCCGTCGCACTCTGTTGGCACCCGTGAAAAATCCCCCGATGGCATTCTCGACGTGATGCACGCAACGGCACAAGGCGTGATTGCGGGGGCAAACATGGTGCTGGTGGACTTCCACCCGAAACCTGAAAAAGCACTGGTAGACGGGCCCCAGGCGCTGCTGATGAACGAGCTCCCGGCCTATCTGGAAGATATTCAGTTGTGCCACGACACTTGGAAAAAGCGCCAGGCCATTTACCAACGCTTAAAAGGTGAAATACAGGAATGATTGTCTACGGACACCGGGGGGCTAAAGGTGAAGCCCCCGAAAACACCCTACCCGGATTCAAGCACGCTTACCGGCAGGGCATTAGGCATTTTGAGCTGGATCTGGTGCTATCGAAAGATGGCAAACCGGTTCTGGTGCACGACCTTACAACCGACCGCACCACCGGCCAAAAAGGCGAGGTAAGCAATTACACCGCCGCAGAGCTTGCTGCAATGGACGCCCGTAAAAACACAAGCCCTTGGCCGGAGAGAGCAGGAATTCCTTCGCTTGAGGATTTGCTGGATCAGTTCAACGATATCGAGCATTTCCAGCTTGAGGTGAAAAAAGATTCCCGCGCTAGACTGAATATCCTCTGCAACCGGTTAACGGAAATTATCCAACATCGGGACCTGTATCAAACGGCCGCAATTACCTCTTCAGACACATGGTTTTTGAAAGAAATCCGCAGAAGAAATAAACGTATTCGCACCGGGCTGGTAGCAGAAAGACGCTTCCCGAGGCCGATTGCGCAGGCGGCAAGGCTAGGCTGTGAATACCTTTGCATTAACTGGAAACTGTGTTCACCAGAACTTGTAGAAAACGCTCGGCGCAGGGAAATGCACGTTTCCTGTTGGACGGTTAACCGCATTCAGGACATGCTTCGGCTAGAAGCTATGGGCGTAGACAGCGTTATTACAGACTATCCCACAAGTACACGCATGTTCTTCGATAACCGTGCACGCACGGCTCTGGCACTGCCCGATCGAAATGAAATGGCGGCGGGCAATGAAAAATTGCCCGCCAGCTGAGTACTGAACAGATTAGAAGATCCGGTTCAGGCCATTCAATGCAGCTACCCGATAAGCTTCAGCCATGGTCGGGTAGTTGAACGTGGTATTGATAAAGTAGTTCAGTGAGTTAGCCTCGCCTTCCTGATTCATAATCGCCTGACCGATATGGACGATTTCTGCAGCCTGATCACCAAAACAGTGAATCCCCAGAATAGCTCTGGTCTCCCGGTGGAACAGGATTTTCAGCATACCCACTGCTTCGCCGGTAATCTGTGCCCGGGCAAGATCTTTGAAAAAGGCCTGACCCACTTCGTAGGGCACTTTGGCTTCCGTCAGCTCACGCTCGGTTTTACCAACGGAGCTGATCTCCGGAATCGTATAGATACCCGTAGGCACATCCGTGACGAAACGGAAGTAGTCATCATTCACAATATCGGAAGACGCAGAGCGCCCTTGATCGTAGGCGGCGCTCGCCAAACTTGGCCACCCGATAACATCTCCGGCTGCATAGATGTTTTCTATCTCGGTGCGGTAGTGTTCATCTACTGCAAGCTGTCCACGACCATTAGGCGTTAAGCCAACATTCTCAAGCCCTAGGCTATCTGTGTTACCACTTCGGCCATTACACCAGAGGAACGCGTCTGCTCGAATCTTTTTACCTGACTTCAGTGATAGCACCACGCCGTGGTCGTCACCGTCCACAGACTCGTATTCTTCGTTGTGACGCACTAGCACACCGTTATTACGTAAGTGGTAGCTCAGAGCATCAGAGATTTCGTCGTCAAGGAACGACAGCAAGCGACTTCCCGGATTGATGAGGTCTACCTTCACACCAAGACCTGCAAAAATAGACGCGTATTCCGAACCAATAACCCCAGCGCCATAGATGATCAGGGTGCGCGGTGTATGGGAAAGGTTGAGGATGGTGTCTGAGTTGTAAATCCTGTGATGACGGAAATCCAAATCAGGCGGTAGATACGGGCGTGAGCCGGTGGCGATGACAGCTTGTTTGAAATGCAGGGTCTCTACAGCCTTGTTTCCACGGACTTCAAGCCGGTTCTGGTCAAGAAACGAGGCACGCCCGTTGATTAGGTCAACACGGTTGCGAGAATAGAACTGAGTTCTGAGCTTTACCTGTTTGCCTATAACCTTCTGTGCACTTTGCAAGACCCGGGGAAACGAGAACCAGCGGGGCTCACCAATATCCCGGAACATCTGGTTGGTGTTGAAGGTTATGATTTGCTTAACCGAGTGACGCAAAGCCTTGGAAGGAATCGTTCCCCAGTGGGTGCAATTGCCCCCTACCGTGGGTTTGTCTTCAACGATAGCAACACGCTTGCCGTGCTTTGTCGCATTCATTGCCGCACCCTCACCAGAGGGTCCGGCACCGATAACGACGACGTCGTAATGATATTCTGCCATGCGCGCAGTGACTCCTTATCTACGTCGTGAAAAGTAATTGTGATTATTTGAAATCTGCTAGCGTTTTACCGCTTACGACCAGCCTTGGTTGCATCATAAGCTAAATCTTCAGGCGCTGCGGCTTCCGAAGCCACACGCTGGTTTTCCTCTTCACACTTTTGGGTGTTGCCACCGCAAATGTCGCAGGAAGAGCTGATACCCAAAGCACCAATTCCGCCACAGGTGCCGCTGATGGGCTTTCGCCCAAAAATCACCCCAACAGACATGCCCGCAACCAGAAGAACCACGATCAATAAAACCAGAAGAAAGGTACCCATATTGTCCTCCCCTTACTGAGTAACGTAGGAGGAAAACGCCGGAGTCTGGTGCGACTCGAACCCGTTTTCCGCCCGGATAATAAAATAGGCCGGAATATTCTCCCGCGTAGCGAGCGCACTAGCCCGCTTGTAACCCATCACTGTAAAACCGGTAGCCAGTGCGTCAGCGGTCATGCTGTCGTTGGCAATAACTGTTACTGAAGCCAACCGGTGCGCGATCGGCTTTCCAGTTTTCGGATCTATTGTATGGGAGAAACGACGCCCTTCCGATTCGTAATAGTTACGATAGTCACCAGAGGTGGCCATCGCCTTGGAGGGCAGATTAACAATACGGTTTACCGCATGCTGTCCGCCCTCAGACGGCTGTTCAACGGCAAGTCGCCACACACTACCGTCAGGTTTTATGCCTTCTGTGCGCACCTCCCCGCCGATTTCCACTAGATAAGCCTTTATACCCTCACTATCAAGATAGCGTGCCACTACGTCTACACCATACCCTTTGGCGATGGCGGACAAGTCAATATACTGAGGCTGGGAGGCTTTTACAGCAGGCGGTTGCGCCCTCAGTGAGAGGTGCTCAAAACCGGTTGAGGCCAGTGCTTGGGCCAATTCGTCGTCCGACGGAACCTGTTCAGGCCGAGCTTCCGGCCCAAAGCCCCAGAGGTTGACCACCGGCCCTATGGTTATATCGAATGCACCCTCCGTGAGACGCGAAATTTCGACTGATCTGGAGAGCACTTCATAAAGCGGTTCCGAGACCGGAATCCAATCTGATTGATCTTCAAGGCGATTGAGCTTTGAAAGCTCGGAGTCTTTCCGCCATGTCGACATGGATGCATCAACACCTTCGAGTGTTTCCTCGATGCCTTGGGCCAGTTTCTCGAGCCGTTCGTGATCTTCAGGCAACACAACACTTATATGATAGCTGGTGCCAAACACCGGCCCTGAGATTTCCCAGATTTGTTCATCTGGCTGAAACGAGCAACCCGCCAGAGTCACCAACACCAGCGCCGTGAAGGCGCTGGCAAAAGTGACCCTGACGGGTTGAAAGATGCGGGATGTCATTTAAAAGGCTTAGCCTCCGAAGTCATCCAACATAATATTCTCGTCTTCTACACCCATATCTTTCAGCATCTTGATAACAGATGCGTTCATGATTGGGGGCCCACACATATAGTACTCACAGTCTTCGGGGGCCGGATGATCTTTCAGGTAGTTCTCGTAGAGCACATTGTGGATAAAACCGGTAGGGCCTTCCCAGTTGTCCTCTGGCTGCGCATCTGAAAGAGCAACGTGCCATTCGAAGTTGTCATTCTCTTCTGCAAGCCCGTCAAAGTCTTCCACGTAGAACATCTCGCGGACACTTCGTGCACCGTACCAGAAGCTGATCTTACGCTTGGAGTTTAGGCGCTTGAGCTGGTCGAAAATGTGGGAGCGCATAGGCGCCATACCGGCACCACCACCGATAAACACCATTTCGGCCTCGGTCTTCTTGGCGAAGAACTCACCGAACGGCCCCATTACCGTAACCTTATCGCCCGGCTTCAGATTAAACACGTAGCTGGACATGATGCCCGGCAGGTGGTCAGTGCCCGGAGGCGGTGTGGCAATACGGATGTTGAACTTGAGAACGCCCTTCTCTTCCGGATAGTTCGCCATGGAGTAGGCGCGAATGGTTTCTTCCTTGTTAATCGCCTTGTAGCGCCAAATATCAAGCTTGTCCCAGTCGCCGTGGAATTCCTTCTCGATATCAAAATCTTTGAAGTTGATTTCGTAAGGCGGGCACTCCAGCTGAACATAGCCGCCAGCGCGGAAATCAACTTCCTCGCCCTCGGGCAGCTTGAGTACCAGTTCTTTGATGAAAGTGGCCACGTTATGGTTGGAAACAACCTCGCATTCCCACTTCTTCACGCCGAAGAACTCTTCCGGCACCTCGATCTTCATATCCTGTTTAACAGGAACCTGACACGACAAGCGCCAGCCTTCTTTCTCTTCACGGTTCGTGAAGTGTGTCTTTTCCGTGGCCAGCATGGCACCGCCACCTTCAAGCACTTTACACTTGCACTGGGCACAGGTGCCGCCGCCTCCACAGGCGGAGGAAAGGAAAATCCCGCTACCTGCCAAAGTGCCAAGCAGCTTTCCACCGGCTTCCGTTTTCACGGTGTGTTCCGGGTCGTCATTGATTTCGATGGTCACATCACCGGTGCTTACCAGTTTGGATCTCGCCGCGAGGATGATCGCCACAAGCGCCAGAACGATAACGGTGAACATGACCACGCCGAGTATTATTTCTGTATACATGGTCTCGCCTTTTCGTTAAACCGAATCACCGGGTGAATTACAGGGAAATCCCTGAGAAGGACATAAAGCCAAGGGACATCAAACCAACAGTAATGAAGGTGATGCCCAGGCCACGGAGCCCGTCTGGAACGTCGCTGTACTTCAGCTTTTCACGGATACCTGCCAGAGCAACGATGGCCAAAGCCCAGCCCACGCCAGCACCAAAGCCATAGACCACACTCTCACCGAAGGTGTAATCACGCTCAACCATGAACAGTGCCGCACCCATGATGGCGCAGTTAACTGTAATCAATGGAAGAAACACACCCAGTGCGGAATAAAGTGCCGGAATGTATTTATCCAGTATCATCTCCATGATCTGAACGATGGCCGCGATAACACCGATGTAGGTGATCAACCCAAGGAAGCTCAGATCCACATCCGGCAAGCCTGCCCAGGACAATGCACCCTCACGAAGGATGTTGTTGTAGATCAGGTTGTTGACCGGCACAGTCAGCGTGAGAACCACCACAACTGCAATGCCAAGACCTGTAGCCGCTTCAATCTTCTTGGAAATGGCGAGAAACGTGCACATACCCAGGAAGAACGCGAGCGCCATGTTCTCAATGAAAATTGCTTTCAGAAGCAGACTGATATAGTGCTCCATCAGAAGGCCTCCTTATGGGTGTGGCGGGACATTTTGAAGTCCTCTTCTTCTACTTGTTCTGGCATCCAAGCACGTAGTCCCCAGATAGCCAAGCCAATAATGAAGAACGCGCTAGGCGGCAACAGAAGCAAGCCGTTGGTGATGTACCACCCGCCTTCGTTAACCGGTGTCAGCAGGGTTACGCCAAACAGCGAACCAGCACCCAGCAGTTCCCGGAAAAATGCGACAAACAACAGCATAACTGAATAGCCCATACCGTTACCGACGCCGTCCAAGAAACTCAGCCAAGGTCCGTTTTTCATGGCAAAACCTTCAGCGCGGCCCATAACGATACAGTTGGTAATGATCAGACCAACGAATACCGATAGTTGTTTGCTGATCTCGTAGGCATAGGCCTTGAGAATCTGGTCAACCACAATAACCAGAGAGGCAATAATGGTCATTTGAACGATGATTCGGATACTGCCCGGAATCTGGGTACGAACCAGCGACACAGCCAAGTTGGAAAACGCGGTAACCGCGATAACCGACAGGCACATAACAATGGTAACGTTCATGCTGGTGGTTACGGCCAGTGCAGAACAGATACCGAGGATCTGTAGTCCGATCGGGTTGTTACTGAATATGGGTTCGAAAAGAACCTGTTTGGCAGTTACTTCAGACATGATCAGGCCTCCCCTTCACGAAGTTTCTTGAGGAACGGTGCGTAACCCCGGTCACCCATCCAATAGTTGACCAACTGCTGAACGCCACGACTGGTCAGTGTTGCACCGGAAAGCGCATCAACCTTGTGCTCTTTATCGGCTGCGTTAGCGTCAACACCACCTTTCATCAGGCGAATCTGCGGTTCGGTTTTATCCTCACCGTAAAGTTCTTTGCCAACCCACTGGGACTTCCAGCGCGGGTTATCCACTTCGCCGCCCAGCCCAGGTGTTTCAGCATGAGCATAGAAGCCAAGACCTTCAATCGTATTCAGATCTCCTTCAAGCGACATGAAGCCGTAAAGGGTGGACCACAATCCGTATCCATGAATAGGCAGTACAACGCGCTTCATTTCTCCGTTTTCGCTCAGGGTATAAACCTTGGCAATATTGGGGCGGCGCTTGATACCGGCCTTATCTTCAGACGACGGGATCTTGGTGGACATCTTCGGATCTGAGGCAGCTTTGTACATATCGTATTTCATGGGATCGCTTACTTCCACGAAAGACGGTTCTACATAGTCGCCGGTATCCAAGTCCACCAAACGTACATCAAACTGCGCAAAAATACGTTCGATTTCCTCGGCACCTGCTCCGTTCGGCAGCATGCCCGCTGCCGCCAGAATATTGGTTTTGATGTCCAGATTCTGGTTCTTGATCTGGGCCGGACGCAGCACTACCGCAGCGGTTGATACCACTACGGAAAACACGATACTCAGTACCAGAGCAACAAGCAGCGTTCTGGAGACAGTTTCTTTAGCCTTAGCCACGAGCGAGCCTCCGTTTAACGTTTGCCTGAACCACATAGTGATCCATAAGCGGAGCAAAAAGGTTAGCGAACAGAATCGCCAGCATAATGCCTTCCGGGAACGCCGGGTTAACAACCCGAATCAGGATGGTCATCACGCCTACCAAAATGCCGAAGCACCAGCGACCCGTGTTGGTCATTGCCGCTGAAACCGGGTCAGTAGCCATGAACATCATGCCAAACGCAAAGCCGCCCATAACCAGATGCCAGTGCGCAGGAACAGAAAACATCGGATTGGTGTCAGAACCAACCAGATTCATCAACAAGGCCGTACCGATCATGCCAATGAGCACACCACCCACAATTCGGTAGCTGGCGATTCTCATACCGATCAGGATCAGACCGCCAATCAGCACAGCCAGAGTGGAGGTTTCGCCCATGGAGCCCTGAACCGAGCCCATGAATGCGTTCATCCAGCCAATGCTCTGCTCCAGTGCTTCAAGGCCGCCGCTTGCGGCCATGCTCAGGGCGGTTGCGCCACTGAAGCCGTCAACGGCTGTCCAAACCGCATCACCCGAGATCTGCGCCGGATAAGCAAAGTACAGGAATGCACGACCTGTCAGTGCCGGGTTCAGGAAGTTTTTCCCTGTGCCGCCAAAGACTTCTTTACCAATAACCACGCCGAAGGTAATGCCCAGAGCCACCTGCCACAAAGGAATGGTGGGCGGGCAAATCAGTGCGAATAGAATAGATGTTACAAAGAAGCCTTCGTTCACTTCGTGACGACGCACGGTTGCGAACAGAACCTCCCAGAAACCGCCAACCACAAAGGTCACCGCGTAAACGGGGATAAAATAAGCCATCCCGTAAACGAAATTATCCCATACACCCGCACCGGCGCCCGTTATCGCCAGCGCTTGTATAAAGGCTGTTCGCAGACCTCCATCAGCAATCAGGGCATCCGGATTGGAGGCAAGAAAGCTGTTGGCCTGAAAGCCGATATTCCACATACCAAAAAACATTGCCGGGAAAGTGCACAGCCACACTGTGATCATGATGCGCTTAAGATCAACGCCATCACGTACATGGGAGGTTGTGGATGTTACCGAACTGGGTGTGTAGAAAATGGTATCGGCAGCTTCATAAAGCGCATACCAGCGCTCGTACTTGCCACCTTTTTCGAAATGATGCTCGATTCCATCGAGAAACTGTCTGATAGCCATCGTATTAGCCCTCGATCTCGATTCGGGTCAGGTTCTCGCGGAGAATCGGACCGTATTCATATTTACCCGGACACACGAAGGTGCACAGCGCCAGATCTTCTTCATCTAACTCCAAAGCGCCGAGTTTTTGCGCCATTTCGGTATCACCCACAATCAGCGCACGAAGCAGCTGCGTTGGCAGGATATCCAGAGGCATCACCTTCTCGTAGGCGCCTACAGGCACCATGGCGCGTTCACTGCCGTTGGTTGTCGTGGTGAAATCGAATTTCTTGCCGGCAAAAAGCTTGGACAGATAGATGTTCAGAACAGAAAACTTATTAACACCCGGCGTCAGCCATCCCATGAAGTAGCGCTTATTGCCCTCTTCCAGAATCGAAACCTGATTAGCAAACCGGCCGAGGTAGGCACAAGGGCCTTCGCCACGGCGACCACCAAACACTGAACCGGAAATGGCGCGTACATCACAGTCGGTAGCGACTTCGCCATCAAGAAGCTCAGCGAGACTGGCACCCAAACGGGTACGAACCAAACGCGGCTTCAGGGCTTTTGGCCCGCCAAGCGCAACAATTCGGCTTACGTTCAGTTCACCGGTGGTAAACAGAAGCCCGAAGTCGATAACGTCTTGATAGTTGACGGTCCAGACGCTTTTGGCAGCGGAAACCGGGTCAAGGTGATGAATATGGGTGCCAACATTTCCGGCAGGGTGGATGCCGTCAAACTGCTGAACGTCGATATTATCCGCCTTGGGCACCGACACATTAGAGCCGGGCCGACCAGTAACAAACACCTTGCCTGATGTAAGCCTGCTCAGAATGGTCAAGCCGTTTTCAAAGGCTGCCGCATTTTCTGCGATCACCACGGTGGGATCTGCAGCCAGCGGATTGGTGTCCATAACGGAAACGAAAATAGAGTGCGGAGCGGTGTCGATTGCCGGCACCTTGCTGTAGGGGCGCGTTTTCAGCGCTGTCCACAAACCAGACTCAACCAGATTGTCGACCACCTGCTGACGCTCAAGCCCCGCAAGATCCGAAGCATTGTAGCGGGCAAAGGTTTCAGCTTCGTCACCATCAATCTCGATGACCACTGACTGGAATACCCGTCGCTCACCGCGATTGAGTTCTTTCACCACACCAGCGGCGGGTGACGTATAACGAACGCCTTCGGTCTTCTTGTCCGTGAACAGCAGCGTACCGCGCTTGACACGATCCCCTTCTTTAACAGCCATCGTCGGCTTCATGCCGATATAGTCAAAACCAATCAACGCCACGTGGCGAACTGGCTTGCCGTCTGTAATGGTCTGTTCAGGAGCGCCGCTGATGGGAAGATCCAGGCCTTTTTTGATCTTAATCATTAGCCTCATCCAATCATCAGAAACTATTCTATGGATTGATATTGCCCGACCCCGGCGGCCCAGAACAACTTGAGAAACAGGGAGCCAGACATACCCAAAATCGCGCCAATTATAGAGTTTAAGGTGAGCTATTTCCACCTGAAACGAGAACTGGTTTGTACCTGAACGTAATCCCGGCGAGCCCAGCTCATGCTTACAAAAAACCCGGTGACTTTCGACACCGGGTTTGTTGAGCGATCCATACTAATTCTGGTTCACGAACCTCAATCGCGCGAGCGCTTCGGGAAGATGGGGTAATTAATACCCGCCATCTGGTTCACCACCCGAATAACCTGAGCGCTATAACCAAACTCGTTATCGTACCAAACGTATAGAATCAAACGCTTACCAGCCGCAATGGTAGCCTGAGCATCAACAATACCGGCATGCCGCGAGCCAACAAAGTCTGTGGAAACCACCTCAGGAGAGTTCACAAAATCGATCTGCTTCTGCAATTCGGAGTGCAAAGCCATCTCGCGCAGATAATCATTAACACTTTCTACATCCACCTCTTTCTTCAGGTTGAGGTTCAAAATGGCCATAGAAACGTTCGGAGTGGGTACACGAATGGCGTTCCCGGTGAGCTTACCTTTCAGCTCAGGCAAAGCTTTGGATACTGCTTTTGCCGCACCTGTCTCGGTAATTACCATGTTCAGCGCAGCACTTCGGCCACGGCGACTGCCTTTATGGTAGTTATCGATCAGGTTTTGGTCGTTGGTGTAGGAGTGCACAGTCTCAACGTGACCGTCTTCAATGCCATACTCGTCGTAAATCGCTTTCAGCACAGGGGTAATGGCGTTGGTGGTACAGGAAGCTGCCGACAGAATCTTGTCTTCGTCGGTAATCCAGTCGTTATTAATGCCATAAACAATATTCTTGATATCACCCTTGCCCGGTGCCGTCAGAATAACGCGGCTCACGCCTTTGGATTTCAGGTGCAGCCCAAGACCCTCTTCATCACGCCACTTACCTGTATTATCGATAACAATGGCGTTATTGATTCCATACTGGGTGTAATCCACCTTATCCGGACCGTCTGAATAGATCACCTTGATGAAGTTACCATTGGCAATCAACGCAGACTGTTCCTCGTCAACGCGAATAGTGCCGTCAAAGGGGCCGTGCACGGAATCACGACGCAATAGGCTGGCACGTTTCTCCAGATCGTTTTCAGCGCCGCCCTGACGAACCACAATAGCTCTCAAGCGGAGGTTGTTACCACCACCGGCCTTTTCGATGAGAATGCGGGCCAGCAAACGACCAATACGGCCAAAACCATAAAGCACGACGTCTTTGGTATCGTTGTTGGCGTCTTCTTCAGACTGTGCAGGATACTGGCCAACCACAGGCCCGATTTCTTTCTTGAGAAACTCGGTTAGGTCACCGCCTTCCTGCTTGAACTTTACCGCCAGCTTGCCAATATCGACGTGCGCGCGCCCAAGCTCCATCTGGTCCATAGCTTGCAACAGCGGCAGGGTGTCGTGGACAGACAGCTCACCGCCCTCTACCTGACGCACGTAACGGTGCGCACGAATGATATCGATAACCGACTGGTTGATAATGGCGCGACCGTAAACGGAGGTAACGATGTTATTTTTACGGTAAAGACGGCCGATTAGCGGAATCATAGCCTCCGCAGTAGATTCTCTGTCCATCCAATTGGACAGGCACTGGTTCATCTGATCGTGGCTCACGGTAGGGACCCCTGTTTCGCACATGGAATAATTAAGGTTGGGCATTATCCAACTTAAACCCGCTAACGGCAAATACGAACTGGCACGGACATCGTAGATTAGCCGCCATGACACTGAGGCCACCCGGCGTTAGAATAGCCGCCTCACCGGTTCCCCAACCCCACAGCAGGAGAACACGACTGCCCATGAATCAAGGTGCCCCGACTTCCACTTCGCCGCAAACACTGATTGCGCCACAGTTTCCTCAAAAACCGGCCGATCACCGCACCTGGGGGCAGTTGCATGGCAGCAGTGACGCGCTGGCCATTTGCGAGAGTGCACGGGCGCACAAAGGCCTTACGCTGGTGATTACCCGCAGCACGGCCGAAGCGATTCGTCTCGAGCAATCCATGCGCTTCTTTCTCGGCTTGCCTCCGGAAGAAGATGGGGCAACCGTCACAGAAGACGGTTTGGAGCTGTTATCCCTGCCAGACTGGGAAACCCTGCCCTACGATCTGTTTTCCCCACATCAGGACATAACCTCACGGCGCATTCGCACCCTGCATCGCCTGCCGAGTATCCAGCACGGCGTAATTGTGGTGCCAGCCCGAACCCTGATGCACCGACTGCCTCCGGTGAACTATTTACAAGGCAACACCTTGCTACTGGAAACCGGTCAGTCTCTTGATATGGATAGCTGGCGCTTGCAGCTCTCTACTGCAGGCTACCGGCACGCCGAGAACGTATATGAGCATGGCGAATACGCCGTTCGCGGCTCCATTCTCGATATATACCCCATGGGCTCAAACCTGCCCTATCGAATTGACTTGTTTGATAACGAAGTTGAAACGCTTCGCACTTTCGACCCCGAAACCCAGCGTTCCATTGATCGAATTGAACGGATTGAGCTTCTTCCCGCCTATGAATTCCCGTGGCATAAGGAAGCTCGCTCAGCCTTTCGCGGGCGCTGGTTCGAGCAGTTTCCAAACGCGGATAAAAATGCACCCATTTATCAGGACGTCAGTAACGGCATTACCCCGCCGGGCATAGAGTATTACCTGCCTCTCTTTTTTGATCACACCGCCACGCTGTTCGATTATTTGCCCGGCACAACCCATGTGTTCACGGCGGCTGGGCTGAACGAAGCCATCACGCACTTTGACACTGAAACCCGAAACCGCTTCGAAGACCGTCGCCACGACCGGCATCGACCTATTCTTCCGCCCACAAGCCTTTTCTTGCAGCAGGACGAGTTGTTTGGCCACCTCAAGCGCTTCCCCCGGGTGACCACAACACCCGATACAACCGAGGGCAGCGGCGCAATAAATTGCCCCAGCGACGCCCTTCCGGATATAGCCATGAACGCTCGGGCCGCTGATCCTGCTGGCCGATTGAAACGTTTCATCAGTGACTTCTCGGGGCGTGTGCTTATCTGCGCAGAATCGTCCGGGCGGCGTGAAGCTTTGGTTGAAAATCTCGGAGAGCATCAGCTCAAGCTGCAAGGCTTTGAAAACTGGCACGACTTTCTGGGCGACAAATCGGCTCCTCTGGGCATCACCATCGCACCGATGGAGCAAGGCCTTGTACTGCCCGAGCATAATCTGGCCCTGATCACCGAAACAGCGCTATTTGGCGAGCGGGTTTTGCAGCGTCGCCGCCGGGACAAACCGACTGAGATTAATGATGACGGCTACCGCGATCTATCCGAGTTGCGCACTGGTTCTCCTGTTGTGCATATCGATCACGGCGTTGGCCGCTATTTGGGCTTGGAAACCATTACCGTAGAAGGGGAAGCCAGTGAGTTTTTAATGCTCGAATACGCGGGCGGCTCAAAACTCTATGTGCCCGTATCCAGCCTGCACCTCATCTCGCGCTATGCAGGCTCTGATACCGAGCACGCTCCTTTGCACAAACTGGGCACCGAACGCTGGAGCACTGCCAAGCAAAAGGCACTGGAAAAAATACGTGACACAGCGGCCGAGCTTCTGGACGTGTACGCCCGCCGCGAGGCCCGCAAAGGGTTTGCCTTTGAAGACCCCAAAGAAGCTTACCGCGCGTTTGCCGCAGGGTTCCCCTTTGAGGAGACACCGGATCAACAAGCGGCCATTGAAGCTGTTTTCGAGGATATGACCAACGAAAAGCCCATGGATAGGCTGGTGTGCGGTGATGTCGGTTTTGGTAAAACAGAAGTGGCTATGCGCGCTGCGTTCATGGCAACCTGGTCGGGAAAACAGGTCGCCGTACTAGTGCCAACAACGCTCTTGGCCCAACAGCATTATGAATCCTTCCGGGACCGCTTCTCGGATACTCCGGTTAATATCGAGCTATTGAGCCGTTTCCGTAGTTCAACCCAAACCAATAAAGCTCTGGAAGCCATTGAAAGTGGCAAAGCCGACATTGTGATTGGCACCCACAAACTGCTGCAAGGCGATATCCAATTTAAAAACCTTGGCTTGGTCATTATTGATGAGGAGCACCGGTTTGGCGTGGGGCAGAAAGAGAAACTCAAAGCCTTGCGGGCCGAGGTAGATATGCTCAACCTCACGGCAACGCCTATCCCGAGAACCCTGAATATGGCCATGGGCCACCTTCGGGACTTATCCATCATTGCCACGCCTCCAGCCAGAAGACTTTCGGTGAAAACCTTTGTGCGCCAGCGCGACGATGCGCTTGTGAAAGAAGCCATATTGCGTGAGGTTCTGCGAGGCGGTCAGGTGTATGTTTTGCATAACGATGTGGCCAGCATTGAGAAAACGGCGGAGGACCTTCGCCAACTGGTTCCGGAAGCCCGCGTAGGTGTGGCCCATGGCCAAATGCGGGAGAGACAGCTTGAAGACATCATGTCGGACTTCTACCACAAGCGCTTCAATGTGTTGGTGTGCACCACCATCATCGAGACCGGCATAGACATCCCCAGTGCCAACACCATTATTATCGAGCGCGCGGACAAATTTGGCCTAGCGCAGCTGCATCAACTCCGTGGGCGGGTAGGCCGCTCGCATCATCAGGCTTACGCTTACCTGCTGACACCTCCGCCAAAAGCCATAACAGCGGATGCCAAAAAGCGGCTGGAAGCTATTTCCGAAGCTCAGGACCTCGGCGCCGGCTTTATGCTGGCAACCCACGACCTTGAGATTCGCGGCGCTGGCGAGCTGCTGGGCGACGAGCAAAGCGGACAGATTGAGAGCATAGGCTTCACGTTATACATGCAACTGCTAGATGAAGCGGTAAAAGCCATTCGGGAGGGCCGCACACCCAATGCCGAGTTGCCCTTGAGCCATGGTACCGAGATGAATTTGCGCATACCCGCGCTGATTCCGGAAGACTATTTGCCCGATGTTCACAACCGGCTGATGTTGTACAAACGCATTGCCAGTGTCAGCGACCGCGAAGGATTAAAAGAACTTCAGGTTGAAATGATTGATCGCTTCGGATTATTACCAGAGCCAGCTAAAAACCTAGTCCGGCAAACAGAGCTTCGTCTGCAGGCAGAAGCTCTGGGAATCATAAAAGTAGACGCCGGCAAGGAGTGGGGGCGTCTTGAATTTGGCAATTCCACGCCGGTGGATCCGCTTGTGCTGGTTAAGAAAATGCAATCCGCACCCGACACCTATCGTCTGGAAGGTGCCAACAGCTTCCGTTTTCGGCTGAAGGACACCTCAACCAGTGGTAAACTCGACGGCATTTCCGCGATGCTGGGCGAACTTTCACCCGCACAGAGCGCGGCCACTGCCTGATTATCGCCTGAAATATAAGGGCTTGAAAAAACTGGAGCACTCTCTTGCAGACTGATGGTAATCGCCTAGCCCGGCTACTGGCACACACACTATTGACAGCCCTTCTGGCGGCCACCTCGTTAGTGAGCCATGCCCAGCAAACGCCAGACGACTTTTACCGCGCCGAGTTCGTGATTTTAGAGCGTATCATCGACCCTGCCGCCGTGAACGAGCGTATGGTTACGCGCAAAGTGGAAGCGCCATTAGATACCAGCGAGACTCTGTACAGCATTGCCCGCGATGGCACTGCAAACTCCTCTTTGAAACTTCAAAGCCGCAATCAACTCCACCTTGGCTACGCGGCCAACCGGCTCGAAAACAGCGGCAACTACCGAGTACTTATGGCCGCAGGCTGGTACCAAGCTTTCCCGCCGGATTACAAAGGCCAACCACTGCGTGTTGAAATAGGGGATTGGCTAGCCCAAGCAGGCCAAAGGGAAATTGAAGGGCATATCACAGTCGACAGGCAACGCTACCTGCATGTTGCGGTTCACTTGAATCATTGGCAGGAAGGAAAAGTTGCGCTGCCCCCTGTTACCGCCAGCGGCGAACCCGCCAGCCTAACCGCCCCGGCAGCTGCAGCAGGGACTGCAAATACCGCAGGTGCAGAACCAACTTTAAAGCCTGAAGTACCGCTGGAGCTACTTACCTGGATCCGTGAAACCCGCCGGATGCGGAGCGAGGAAATTCACTTCCTCGACTCCCCCACCATCGGCGTTCTTGTGTTCTTCAAGAAGATTGAGGCAAAACCCTAAGCGCTCCGAGCCCGGCCATCGAAACCTCAAGAATACGTCTTACACCAGACATACCTTGATCGATGGCCGCTTCTATTTCTTCCATGGTGATAATGTGGTCTGACTTACCTGCAGCCCAGTTCACCACCAGTCCCAAGCATACATATCGCATACCCAGCTCTGCAGCCAGAGTCGCCTCGGGCATACCGGTCATGCCGACCAGATCACACCCGTCTCTCTCCATACGCCGTATTTCAGCTGCCGTTTCAAGCCTCGGGCCTTGAGTTGCGCCATAAACGCCAAACCCGGAAAAGGGCACATCATGGGCCATTGCTGCTTGCATCAACACATCACGGGCGGCCTGATCGTATGGCCAAGTGAAGTCTATGTGAGTCACTCGCTCCAGATCCCCTTCAAAGAAGGTGCTAGCCCTGCCCCAGGTATAATCAATAATCTGATCGGGAATCACCACACGGGCTGGCCCCATCTCTGGATGTATGCCGCCCACCGCATTCACGCCAACCACCGTGCGCACGCCTACATCGTAGAGCGCTTGTATATTTGCCCGGTAATTCACCTCATGAGGTGGAATCCTGTGCGGATTGCCATGTCTGGAAAGGAACACAACCGCCTGCCCATCAAGGTGGCCTTCGACCAACTCGGAGGAAGGCTCCCCCCAGGGAGTTTCCAGTGTTCGGGTTCCCGCTATTTTCAGGCCCGAGAGGGTTGTCAGGCCCGTGCCGCCAATAATGCCGATAGCACCGCTTAGGTCAGACATCAATCGCCATCTCCTGCGTCCAGTGATTGCTCGCCTTCATCACCTGCCTGAGTGTCATGGCGGCGACTGCGGTCTCGCTTGCTACCGCTGCCCTTATTTTGGGACGCCCGAGGTTTACTCTGTGAGCCTCGGGGGGCATCTGCTTTCTCACCTCGAACCGCCTCAGACTCGGATTCCACATCACGCTCCTCGTCATCATCCGAAGAGCGGTTCTCGTCGCCAAAATGTATGGTTTGTGTCGGGAGCGCCACTTCACCACCGTGCCCCACGATAACGTCGCTGATTTTTAGAAGCACATCCTGTTTTACTTCGTGATACCTAACCCACTGAGTGGTTTTGGTGAAGGCGTAAACCATAATATCCAGTGACGAATGATTGAACGCCAAAAAGTTAACAATCAGGGTTTGATCGCTATCGATGTCGTCATGCCCTTCAAGCATCGAACGTATGTCTGAAACAATAGCCTGCATTTGCGAGACATCAGCGTACCGGATGCCAATGGTCTCGGAGATGCGCCGATTCGTCATTCGCGAAGGGTTCTCTACCGCAATGGTCGTGAAGGTTGCGTTCGGCACATAGAGAGGGCGTTTATCAAATGTCCGAATCGTTGTAAGGCGCCATCCGATTTGCTCCACAGTGCCTTCAATGTTGCGATCCGGTGAACGAATCCAGTCTCCGACCTTGAACGGCCGATCCAGATGAATGATGAAACCACCAAAAAAGTTGGCCAATAGGTCCTTGGCGGCAAAACCCACCGCAATACCACCCACACCACCAAAGGCAAGCACACCAGAGAGGCTATAGCCCAATGATTGCAAGCTGATTAGCACGGCAGTAATGATCACTACAGCCCTTAAAAGCTTACTGATCGCATTTACAGTGGTGTAATCCATGGGCTTTTTCATTTTTACCGGAGAAACAAGAATGCCCTCCACTTCTTTGACCATTCTGAGCAAGGTCCAAACGAAGATAAAAATAAAGCCGACTTTCAGTAGAGTTCCATTCGCTTTGAAAATTTCTGCTGATGAATAGTGGTGAGCCACCTCAGCTGCCCAATAAATACCTTGCAGCCATACAAAGGCCACAGCCGGAGCGCGTGTGGCATGCAGCAGAGTGTCGTCCCAGAGGTTGTTGGTTTCAGCAAACTTGCGCTCCAACGCACCGATAATATGACTGGCAATGTAGGCAACCGTCGCGGTGCCTAGCACTAAGGCAAACACCACGATACTTACGCGCCATGCCTCGGACAGCACACCGAAGTTCTCGATCCAGCCATTGAGCGTGGACATCATTTCTCCGATCATCGGAACCCTCTAGTCAATCTTAATAATTTGGTTTCAGCGAATAGTAACCGGCATACCCGCGCAGACACAGTCGAATACCTCAATAACATCCGAATTGCGCATACGAATACAACCATGGGAAAGCGCAAGCCCCATGGGTTCGGTATCCGGAGTACCGTGTATGTAGATAAAACGGCGAAAGGTGTCGACACCAGAACCACGATTCTTGCCAGATTCCAGCCCGCAAAGCCATAGAATACGGCTCAGAATCCAGTCTCGGTTCGGGTGATTGGCCGCCAGTTCGGGAGAGTATACTTCGCCGGTAGGGCGACGAGCGCGAAAAACGGTATTAGCGGGCAGCCCGGCGCCAATCATGGCGCGTATGTAGTGCCGGCCTCTGGGAGTGCAGCCACTGCCGTCGCGCTCACCGGCGCCATTGAGACCAGTAGAAATGGCATAGCGCTCAATGACCCTACCCTTGTCGTCAAGCAGCGCAAGGCTCTGGTCATCCAGACATACATCAATCGAACAAACTGTGCGGTTGTGATGGCTCACAAAGCTTATGACTCCCTCGCAGATTCAGAGGGAAGCCTAACCGAGAGGGTGTCGCTCAGGCAACCGGGATATGGATGTCAGCGGGCGGAGCCAACAAGGTATCCTGAGCTTGCATCCCCGCCGCAAGGAAGGGCACCAAACGTGCCGCGATTTCCTGAACCGTGGTATCCACGCCCAACTTGTTACGCAGAATGTCTTGCAAGGCATCACTACTGGACATAGTGAAAGCCGTGGCTCCCAGCATAAACTGAATGCGCCAGTATCGATCAACGGCCGAAAGCTGGGGCGTCGCCTCCTTCAAAAGGCGCATAAAACGCGCGAAAGGCTCACTGTACTCCTGCTCCAAAAATTTGCGCAAATGCCCCTGCGACTGGGTGTACGCAAGACCAAGCAACCGCATGAAGATTGAAATACCTTTTTCGTTGCGCTGCGGCATGCGCACTGCACTTTCTGTGAGCGCCCAAAGAGTTTGGTTCAGCGTGGGAGGGCTGCCATCGCAGCGAGCTTCAAGCTCATCAAATGCGCTTTCAAGGGTGGCTGAGAAAGGCGTGAGAAAGCGGCCAAAAACGGCATGGATCAGTGCGTTTTTAGAGCCAAAGTGGTAATTCACAGCGGCAAGGTTTACTTTAGCCTTGCTGGTAATCATACGCAGCGAAGTCTCGGAAAAACCGCGCTCAGCGAAGAGTTCTTCTGCCGCATCAAGGATTCGGTCAACAGTGTCTGGCTGGGCCATTTTATTTTCAGTGCCTCTAACAAACGTCTGTTTGAAACATACGTTTGAAGCACATTTATGTCAAGTTCTCTCCTCCGGCTCCGCCGCAACCGTTTGCCAACCTTGGTCAATAGCCTCCTGATTGCCTTCGAAGAACGCTGCTTGCACCTTGCTATAGGCTTTTTCGGCTTCAAGCAAATAAATCAGATAAAGCCTTATATGCTCCCGGCGGGACAATGCCTGAGGCAGGGATTTCTGCTCCGACAAGCGTAAGAGGCTACTGAACCGTGTACTTTTCAACGCAGGGTTAAAATCGGCCATGCGGGCGCATTGCCAGATCAACCCCTCTTTGCCCTCAAGATGTTCTGCGTGCTTTCTGGCATCACGCATTAAGCGCTGGCGTTTGAGCAGCAAATCCAGATAGGACGGCGTAGAAGTATAAACACGGCGAACCACCGGCACACCCAGAAGCAGAATAATGACAAAGGCCCCAAAACCACCGCCAGCAATCCAGGCGGGCACAAAGCCGGTTAAACCACTGAGAAAAACGACAGCGGCTACAAGTGCGCTAAAAACCCACAAATCCCGGCTTCTGCGAGCTGCCGCAACGCTGAAGTTATCCGGCCAGTCATTCATGGCCAGTAGTTCGAAGTCCATCAACAATACCCGGTCGCACTGACGCAACATCAACCTTAACTTGCGCTGGCGGGATTCCGCTTGTACCGGCTCTGAGTACTCGTGCTCCTCCGCGTTTGCGTCTGATGCTTGTTTGGGCCCACTGGTACTTTCTGATGCACTCTCACCAGTACCGCCATCGCTATCTTTCGGGGATGCTGCTGGGGGTGCTGCTACAGGAGCCTGAGGGTCATTGTCGCTTGGTGCTTTTACAGCTTCCGCAGGCACAGGGTCGGCCGGGCGCCCGGGCCTTAAAACCGCCCCCTGAGCCGTTCCTGTTAATGTCTGTGCGGCGCTCTGATTCTGAGCCATGAACATTCATCCAAATCGGGAGAGAGCCTCGGATACGCAAGGCCCTTACGTATAAAGGGTATCGACAGCACTGCCCATATCTTGAGCCCGGTTTTCCCTGCACCACCCAGCGCCCATGCTTGGCAACGGCAACCTCGCTCGCTATCCTTCCGTTCCTATACCGCACTCCGCTCTCTAATGAGGTCTGCTTATGTTCACAGGTATTGTTCAGGGTATTGCTGTTGTAGAAGAGGTTACCGCAGCGACCGGGCTAAGTACCTTCGCGATTCGCTTGCCTGATAACAACGCCGAGGGCGTTAGCATTGGTGCATCCGTAGCGATCAATGGCACCTGCCTAACCGTTACCAAACAAACGGGCAACACGCTGTTTTTTGATGCCATGCAGGAAACACTTCGCCTCACAACACTGGGTGATTTGGAGCCGGGGCACGCTGTTAACTTTGAGAGAGCTGCACGAATTGGCGATGAAATTGGTGGCCATCTTCTCTCGGGGCACATTCACACCAGCGCAAAGGTGGTTGAGATATTACGCCCCGAGAACAATGTTACTATCTGGTTTGACGTTCCAGATGCATGGGCCCGGTATATCTTTCCGAAAGGCTATATTGCCATTAACGGCGCCAGCTTAACCATTGGCGAGGTAGAGGGCAGCAGGTTCAACGTTCACTTGATTCCCGAAACCCTGCGCGCCACAACCTTTGGCAACATAGCTGAAGGCATGAAGGTCAACATTGAAATCGACAGCCAAACGCAAACCATTGTGGACACCTTGGCGCGCTTGGGTTACGACCGCCCTGCCCCAGCACTTTAAGCTGGGCTAGCATTTGCTAGGGCCCAGCTTCAAAAACAACAAATTTTGGATCGGCATCCAACTGGCGGACCTGCGAAAAAAAACGCTGCAGACTTTTGTGGTAACCCAAATGCCGGTTCCCCACCATGATCAGGCGGCCGGTGTTCGATAAATTCTGAGCTGCCTGCTTAAACAGTCGCAAAGCGATATGATCTCCCACCACCCCACCTTCGTGGAACGGTGGGTTTAGCAGAATACGCTCGAACGGACCCTCACCGTCGGCAATACCATCTGAATGCAGAAAAGCTGGCCGGGTTGCCGGGAAGGCAACGCCGGTATTGTGCCGAGCACTTAACACAGCCTGGCTGGACACGTCACTGAAGGTCATTTCGATGTCAGGCCGCTGCGCCAAAGCTCGCAGACCGAGAACGCCGTTACCGCAGGCGAGATCCAATACACGCACCCCGGGTTGGCAAGATTCAAGCGCAGGCTTGAGATGGGGCAGCATCAGCCGCGTACCGATATCCAGTTTCTCCCGGGCGAACACCGCAGGCATAGCTTCAACACGCGTACCCTCGGCCTCCAACTCATAGCCCTTCCAGACCCCGGGCCATGTGTCCAACCTTGCTTCACCGCGACCAGAGGTTATCAATCGCGCCTTTTTTACCGCCCGGCTTACGGCCTGAACCCTTACCGCTCCGGCAAACACATCCACGCCGCGATCAGGCAAGTGTTTGATCATGCCCGCAGCCATCAGCGTTCCATCGGGCTTGAGTGCCGCATTGGCCCAGCGCAGCAGCCATGCCAAGTAGTCGGTTTCGCGGGGAATTTTCAGCAGGATCAGATCGTAAGCGTCAACCGGAGGATTAAGCCAGCTAAAGACTTGCTGTGGCGTTGTGTAGTCGGGGTTTAAGGCCGCATTTTGCGCGAGTGCAGAACGAAGCTGGGCACTGTCAGCTACTACGTCGGGAGCAAAAGCGGACAATCCCAGCGTCAATGCGCCGTACTGATCATCTACCACCAAAACACGCGCATCGGGTGCACTCGTTAAATACTCGAAGGCTTCCTGTAGCAGCAATTCATCGGCGGCATTCCAAGCGCGAAGGCTCGGATCCTTGGTGCCGGGACGAGTCAGAGTCAGGCTACCACCGGGATACTCCAGCACTGCGGTTGTCATATCAGGCATCCAGAAAAACATTCGTTAAAAAGATGCCATTTTAGGCTGATTACTCTAGAAAATAACCCTATTGTTCGTCTTGTTCACTCTAAAGAAGCTCTCTCGGAAGAGAGTTTTCTTTAAATCCTTTTGCGGTTAGCTCCGTTTTTTCCGGATGCCAACCTTTGCCCCTCTACCCCAGGGGCTTTTTTCGTTATTGGCCCCGAAAAGCTCGATAAACCGTAAAGCGCCCGTCTTCGTGCAAGCGTTCAACCCGCCCTATATGGCGTTTGATCAACGCCTCGTATGGCAGAAAACTGTTGGCCACCAACCGTAACTCTCCCCCCGGAAGCAAGTGCCGTTTCACGTCCTGTAGGAACGTCTCGGTCATTGATGTATCGGTTTTTACACCGCTATGAAAAGGAGGGTTGCTGATAACAGCGGACCAATAGCCCTCGATTCCCGAAAGACCATCAGAAGCGAAAATGGAGCCAGCAGCCTTGTTACTGCGATAGGTTTCTCGTGCGCAAATAACCGCCTGGGATTGAACGTCTACACCATCAACACCAACAACCGGCAGCCCTCGCGCAGCCCGCCATGCTTGTACCCATGCACCAATAACACCCGCACCACAGGCGAAATCGAGTACTCGGTCAGCTTTAACTGGGAACTCTGCCAAAGTCTCCAGCAACATGTGGGTACCCTTATCCAAATCATTCTGGCTGAAAATGCCGGGTAAACCGGCAACCTCAAGAGCTATCCCCGCACACTCAACCTGGCTCCAGCCCAGCCAATCCTGAACCCGGAACTCCGAGGCTGGCTCAACCGCGTCTGCACACCAAACCTGACAATGGCGCGCACTGTCTGCTTTTGATGCCTGCGGCGCAATTGCTTTCAATTGTTTGACGGCCCCCGCGATACCCTCTTTTTTCTCGCCGATCAGAAGTAGGCGGGCGTTTGGTTTTGCCAGTGAACGCGCCAGCGCAAGCCGCATTTCCAGTTCCGCGCGGGCTTTGGGTAAAAAAACAACCAGAGTGTCGTAGCGGTTGTCGGTAAGTGCGGGGTCATCATAACCAAAGCAGGCCTGCCAACTGCCATGGCCCTCCAACGCACGAAAAACCCCTGCGTGTTCGCTCATGGCAAGGCCGCTGTGAGAAAGTTCAGACAACAGATGTGCCGATGCCACACCTAATAGAGCCAGCGAGCCGGATAACAGGTGCTGGTTTTTAAGCAGCACCTGATGGGAATTAGGTAGGCCGGAGCCAGATATACTCATGGATTGGAGGATGCCGTTTTGCAGTGAAGTCTATGCTTTTTTCTGACGGCCAGAGCGCACAGGGCGCAATATCAGCTCATCAATGCTGTTCTGCTTTACTTGCTCCCAGCTTTCGGCGCTGGAGGCAGACAACCCCATATCCCGCAGTATGCCGTCGGCCAAGTCGTACACAAAACCGTGAACATTCAACCGCTGGCCGCGTTTCCAGGCTTCTTGCACAATGCTGTTCTGGCACACATGCCCAACCTGCTCAATAACATTCAGTTCACACAATCGATCAGCTTGGTCATGTTCGTTATCACAGCTGCTGAGGACGGTCTGATGGCGGTCTCGAACATCCTGCACATGTCTCAGCCAGTTTCCGATAAGACCAAAACCTTCGTTGCGCAAAGCCGTTCTGATGCCCCCGCAGCCATAATGACCAACTACAAGAACATGCTTAACCTTCAGCACTTCTATGGCGAACTGCAAAACGGAAAGGCAGTTGAAGTCAGTGTGTACCACAACGTTGGCCACGTTCCGGTGCACAAAAAGCTCGCCCGGAGGCATATCAACAATTTGGTTGGCGGGCACTCGGCTATCGGCGCAGCCAATCCAAAGATATTCCGGCGCCTGTTGGCTCGACAGGCGTTGAAAAAACTGTGGATCATCGGCCTTGATGCCTTCAGCCCAAGCTCGGTTTTTCTCAAGAACGTGGTCAAGTTGCCCCATTCACAGACTCCATTTAGTGATTCCCGATCGCAATTGAACGGGAATCACGGCCTCAGCGCAATACTCAGTTTGTCTGAATCAAGTCAAAAGCCGCATCTGGCTACTCGCTATGAGGCTGATGCAACGTGCTTTGCGCTAGATCCAGCAACTCGCGCAGTGCCACCGAGAACATCGCATATTCCGGCTCCCCTACGCCTTTAAGCTCAACCAGCATGGATTTCCAGCGTTGGATCATGTGTTCATGCCGTTGTTTCCAGCTTTCTACGCACTCCGGCAAATCCTCTGGCTTTTCCGCTAAATTCAGCACGCCTGTGGTTAGTGCCCTTTGTTGCCAACCTAGATCTTCACGGAAGCTCTCCCGTGCCAGCGCCTGCCAATGGGAAGCAGGCGTGAGGCTCGCGATCGTAGAGCCAAACCAGTTGAGATCAAGCAGGTCACCCAATTGGTAGTAAAGGTTTGCGACGGTTTTCAGAGGCATACCTGTGGCCTTCTGGGCCTCTGTTATACCCAGCGAGGAGTAGAGATACCCTGTACCAGCCAATACGGAGGCCAACTCCGCAGGCAGCCCGGCTTTTTCCAATTCCTTGTTGCGCTCTTCCCATTCTGCCCGTGCTTGGCCCTCTAGGTAGTCTGGCAGGCCAGACGTTATGGCCCATACACTGTCGGCAAAGCGTTCCATGTGCCCCTCAATGCTCAGCTCCGCGCGGCGGTTACGTAGTAACCATTGCACAGATCTGCGCATCAGGCGCATCAGGTCGCCCATCAGCTCTATTTGCAACTGGGCTGGAATGTGGAAATCCAGATCTTCGATCTTGTCCCACCAGCAGTCGATCCGGAACACGTCTCTGGCGATCAACCACGCCAAGGCTATGGTTGCCGCATCGGCGCCGGTAGACTGGCTCAGGCGTTCCACAAAGGTAATACCCATGTGGTTGACCATATCGTTTGCAATCTGCGTGGCAATAATCTCCCGCCGTAACTGGTGTTCTCCAAGCTCTTTCGAAAACTTCTGGGTTAACTCGCGGGGGAATACCTTGTACATCTCCCGGGCAAGTATTGGAATGTCCGGCAAGCTGCTGTCTATGAGTGTTTGCTTCAAATCACCTTTCACGTAGGCAATCATGACCGCCAGCTCTGGACGGGTAAGCCCCTGCTTGTTCAACTTGCGCTCGTTCAGCGCTTCGTCGTCCGGCAGGAATTCCAGCGCCCTGTTTAGTTTGCCTTCGCTTTCAAAGGTATTCATCAATCGGCGATATTCTTCAAGGCGAGCAGCTGCGTCCTCATTGGCAATACTGATTGCTTGGGTTTGCCGATAGTTGTTCTTGAGCACAAGCGCAGATACATCGCTGGTCATGTCTTCCAGCATAACGTTCCGCTGCTTGGCGGTTAGATCGCCCATGGCAACGCTGCGGTTGAGCAGAATCTTCATGTTAACTTCGTGGTCCGAGCAATCGACACCACCGGAGTTATCAATAAAGTCGGTATTCAGGCGCCCGCCTTTTAGTGCGTATTCGATGCGGCCAAGCTGGGTCATACCCAGATTTCCACCCTCACCGACGATGGTGCAGCGCAAATCTCCACCGTTGATCCGCACACCATCGTTGGCCTTGTCGCCCACATCACTGTGCGACTCACTACTGCTTTTAATGTAGGTGCCTATACCACCCACCCAAAGCAAATCGACCTTAGCCTTCAGGATATGGGAGATCAGCATGTTCGGGGGCACCCGATCCGAGTTGATACCGAGCAGTTTCTTCATTTCCGGGCTAACGGGTATGGACTTTGCGCTGCGGCTGAATACACCGCCGCCTTTGGAGATCAGCTTCTCGTCGTAGTCTGTCCAGGCTGAGCGGGGCATTTCGAACAGCCGCTTGCGCTCTTTGTAACTTTTGGCTGCATCTGGCGACGGATCTACAAAGATATGAATGTGGTTAAACGCAGCTACCAGCTTGGTTTTCTCCGAGCTCAATAGCCCGTTGCCAAAAACATCACCAGCCATGTCGCCGATACCAATGGCGGTAAACTCATCAACCGCCGGATTGATACCCACTTCACGGAAGTGTCGCTCAACAGACACCCAAGCACCGGAGGCGGTGATACCCATCTTCTTGTGGTCGTAGCCGTTACTGCCGCCAGAGGCAAAGGCGTCCCCCATCCAGAAGCCATATTCCGCAGCCAGACCATTGGCAATATCAGAAAATGTAGCCGTGCCTTTGTCTGCCGCAACCACCAAGTAATGATCATCCGAATCATGGCGTACAACACGGTCAGGCGGCTGAATGCCAGCATCCACCAAGTTATCGGTAATATCGAGCAAGCCACGGATAAACGTTTTGTAGGCCGCAACACCCTCCGCTTGGAAAGCTTCACGATCAGAGGAATCCGGCAGCCGCTTGGCAACAAAGCCACCCTTAGCCCCCACCGGCACAATGACCGCGTTCTTAACTTGCTGGGCTTTTACCAGCCCCAATACTTCCGTTCGATAATCCTCAAACCGGTCAGACCAGCGCAGGCCGCCTCGCGCAACTTTACCGCCGCGCAAGTGAACACCTTCCACTCGCGGTGAATACACGAAGATTTCGTAAACAGGCAGCGGAAGCGGCATGTCCGGAATGCTGGAAGGATCGAACTTCACGCTGATATAAGGTTTTGGCCCACCGGCCTCGTCCTGTTGGTAATAGTTGGTGCGCAATGTAGCCTGCATCAACTCCAAGTAAAGGCGCAAAACACGGTCTTCACTGAGGTTGGAAACCTCTTCCAGCCCGGCATTGAACTCAATCTCTAGCTTTTGCTGTGC
>Ga0209075_1000998_pt1 | contig 27120 bp, 17 predicted proteins | sample Stecom2011_FD_187523 | JGI IMG/M metagenome (GOLD analysis project Ga0209075, IMG submission 187523) | Agricultural soil microbial communities from Utah to study Nitrogen management - Steer compost 2011 (SPAdes) (version 2) | ecosystem: Environmental > Terrestrial > Soil > Agricultural land...
CAATAATGGCACATTAACACTGCGTCATGGTGACGATTGTGAAGTCTACAATAACTTCTTTATCGATAAGGCCGGAAAGAGTGGTTCAGGGGGCGTAAGGGTCATTGGTCGTCGACATAAGGTTTACAACAATTATTTTGAAGGCTTGAACGGAAATGGTTTTAGAGCGGCTGTCTCGGTCACCAATGGCATGCCTGATTCTCCCTTAAATGGCTATTACCAGGTGGAAGATGCTTTGATTGGCTTCAATACCATTGTGAATTGCCGACAGGCTTTTGCCATAGGTTCCGGAGTCAGTTCCTCACTGACCTTGCCCCCTGTGAATGTGTTGGTTGCAAACAATCTGGTCAAGACGCGCAGTAATACCACAATGGTTTATATGCATGATGCCAGTGCCGATATTTTGTGGGATGGGAATTTAGTAGATGGGGCCTCCGGATTAGCAGCTCAGGAGGGTATTCAGATGCTTTCTTTCAATTTTTCGTCGGATGGCCAGATTTTGCGGCCTGAGGCTTCTGCCCTGATAAGCAACCTTGCCACCTCCGCCATGCCGGAAGTGAACCTTGACATTGATTTGCAGGACAGGCCCTCCGGATCAAGGCATGTAGGTTGTGACCAGATTGATGATGCACCGGTGGCTAACCGGCCAAAGCGGCGTGAGGATGTCGGGGTCAGGTATGAAGGGGCTACCTCAATTGCCCAGAACCACTCCCCGGAAGAAGTATTCTTTTTCAGAAGCAATCCTTTGTCCTTGTCCGTGAATTTTAATCAAATGGAGCAAAGAGCGCTCACGCTCTTTTCCCTTGAGGGGCATTTGCTCGAACACAAGGAAGGAAGAGGGACTGGATATAATTTCTATGCTGCGCGAAAACCGGGTGTTTATTTATTGAGAGTAATAAAAAGCAATCTGGTCAATACCTATAAGGTGGCTCTCTAATAAAGGGGGTATATAAACAGGCGTGTCAGCTGAACTAAATATTTTAATGTTATGCAATCTAAAATTTGGATCATCTTAATTGCTTTTTTCATTTCTTTTTCGGGGTTTGCACAACAGAGAGCATTGTCCCAAAGCCTTCGGAAGGGGCATCCCCGGTTGGTTTTGACCCCGGAGGCAGTCCAGGCCATTAAAGCTGAAGGGCCTGAATTGCCATTGATGCATCAGTCTGTTAAGGATGTTATTGAAAGTGCTGATCGGGCATTGGCCAACGACATTGTCGTGCCTGTTCCTAAAGATGCTGGGGGTGGGTATACGCACGAAAAGCACAAGCAGAATAACATGGATATGTACCATGCCGGTATTGCTTTTCAAATCACGGATGATCTCAGGTATGCGCGCTTTGTTGAGGATATGTTGCTTCAATATGCCGACTTGTATCCTACCCTGGGTATACATCCTGAAAAGGGCAATCAAAGTGCCGGTAAGTTGTTTTGGCAAGGGCTAAATGAGACTGTCTGGTTGGTCTATACCATTCAGGCTTATGATAATGTTAGGGATGCTATTTCCAGACAGAGCAGAGCGCGGATTGAAAAGGAGGTGTTTAGACGGATGGTTCACTTTTTTACCGTTGAGAATACTTATTCTTTTAACCGGGTGCACAATCACGGCACATGGGCCGTGGCAGCTATTGGCATGACAGGTATTGTTTTGGGTGAGCACGAATTGGTGAAGCAGGCATTGTGGAGTACGGATTTATCCGGAAATGGTGGGTTTCTGAAGCAACTGGATCGTCTTTTTTCGCCTGATGGCTATTATGCTGAAGGTCCCTATTATCAAAGGTATGCGCTTTTACCCTTTGTTATTTTTGCTCAGGCCCTGGAGAACAATTATCCCGATTTGAAAATATTTGAATACCGGGGTAATCTGATAGAGAAGATGGTTAATACGGCGCTTCAATTGACGGATGAGGCGGGTTACTTCTTTCCTTATAACAATTCTATCAAGACCAAAAATTTCACCTCAAAGGAGATTGTTTTTGGCGTTAACATCGCTTATGCGCTGTCAAAGGACGCTGGCTTGCTGGATGTAGCCGAGCGGCAGGGACGTGTTATGATCAGCGCGCAAGGACTTGATGTGGCGCGCGACCATGCACAGGGAAAGGCCAGGGGTTTTACCAGAAAATCCTTGTTTCTGAGAGATGGTGCCGATGGAACAGATGGAGGGATTGCCATTTTAAGAAATGCTGATTCAGCAGGCGCACAAACGTTGGTGTTTAAGTTTTCTTCTCAGGGGATGGGACATGGGCACTTCGACAGATTGCAATATTTATTCTATGAGGATGGCCAGGAGGTGATCCGTGATTATGGTGCGGCGAGGTTTGTGAATGTGGAACCTAAGTTTGGTGGGCGCTACCTGCCGGAAAATACTTCCTGGGCCAAACAGACCATAGCGCACAATACCGTGACACTCAACGCAACTTCCCATTATGAAGGGAAGCTGGCGCCAGCAGAAGCGCACGCACCTTCTCTCATCTTTTATAAGACCGATGCCGGTAACAATCAGTTTGTAGCGGCAGTAGATTCAAATTGTTACGACAATGGTATACTTCGAAGGGCGATGGCTTTGGTAAATACACAACAAGGTGTCGTAGTTCTTGATTTGTTTGAGGTGCTGGCTCCGGGAGCCAACGTGGCTGATTATGCCACTTATTACCAGGGACAGTTTATCAATTCTACCCTGGCTTACGCTCCCTTCGTTAATGCCCTAAAACCTTTGGGCAAAACCAATGGCTATGAACATCTGTGGCTGACTGCCCAATCGGATAAGTATACCGGAAAAGGAATGGAACAATTCTCCTTTTTGTCAAACAACAGATTCTATACTGTTTCTACCCTGATGAACGCTGCAGCCACATGGAATTTTGTAAGAATTGGTGCCAATGATCCTGATTTTAATCTGAGAAATGAACCGGGATTGATTGTCTCTCAACCCTTTGTAGATCGACAGGTATTTGCCTCAGTCGTTGAAGCGCATGGACGTTTCGATCCGGTAACAGAAATGGTAGCAGGTGCTTCCTCTCAGGTGAAAGAATTGGAAGTGGTTGCTGATAAAGAGGGTGTCTTAGTGTTTAAGGCAAAAATCGGATTGGAGGAAATAAACTGGACCATCTCCTTTGATCCGGACCAACAAAAAACGCATTTAAGCATCCAACAAACAGAGTGATTTTTTAGCTGGATAAGTGTTTAATATAAAAGGATAGTGTTATGAAAATTCAAGGAAAAACATTTTTTCTCTCAGAAGAAAATCCATGGGAGAAAGTAGGAGAGGGCTTAAGTCGTCAAATTACTGGTTATGACGCCAATATTATGATGGTTAAGGTGAATTTTGAGAAGGGCGCCATTGGTACCCAGCATATGCATCACCACGCTCAGACATCCTACGTGGTAAAAGGCGTATTTGATGTCACCATTGACGGAGAAACGACGCGCCTGCGTGCCGGGGACGCCTTTTACGTAAAACCCAATTTAATGCACGGAGCTATATGCCTGGAAGAAGGTGTGCTTATAGATGTGTTTAGTCCGCTTCGAGAGGACTTTCTTTAAACAAATTTCTGAAGAGTGTAAAAGTGTTTTAATAACGCCAAATATAAGTACATGAAACGAGCCATGTTGCATGCTTCGACAGATAGGAGAATGATTGTTGGCGCGTTCCGTCTGACCTATTTACACAAATTATAAACAGATGAAAATTAAAGGACTAAGGTGGTGGATTATCGGGCTGATTGCATTGGCCACGGTTATTAATTACATCGACCGATCGGCTTTGGCGATTATGTGGCCGAGCATATCGGAAGATTTGGGGATGACGCATGCCGATTATGCCATATTGTTAAACGTTTTTATGATCGCGTATGCCTTTGGCCAGTCAATTACGGGTAAGTTTTTTGATAAAATTGGTACCAGACTGGGTTTTGTATGGTGTATTGCCATTTGGAACATAGCCTCTGGTTTGCACGCCGTATCTCGTGGTGTGTTGTCTTTCGGCTTGTTCAGAGCTATACTGGGTGTAAGTGAAGCCGGTAACTGGCCGGGTGCCGCTAAAAGTAACGCGGAATGGTTTCCAATTAAGGAAAGAGCTATTGCGCAAGGTGTTTTTAATGCCGGAGCCTCCATTGGATCTGTTATCGCACCGCCCTTGATTGCTATTTTATGGGTCGCCTTTGGTTGGAAAGTAACCTTTTTAATCATAGGTGCAACGGGTTTGGTTTGGATTATTCCCTGGATGATCTTCAACAAGAATATTCCTTCAAAACATCCCTGGATTACCGAAGAGGAGAAGGCTTATATCGTTGAGGGCCAGCATGCCAATGAAAATTCAGGAGATGGGGGAAAAAGTTACTCACTGAAGGAAATTCTCTCGTTTAAGGCTTCATGGGCTGTTTTGGTTTCGAGGCTGTTTCTTGAGCCTATCTGGTGGTTGTTTGTAGGTTGGATGCCCATTTACCTGGCAGATGTCTATGGCTTTGATGTCAAGCAAATTGGTCTGTTTGCCTGGGTGCCTTACGTAGGTGCAGCGGTAGGCAGTATTGCAGGGGGTTGGTTTTCAGGTCGATTGATTTCAAATGGTGCAAGCATTAACCGGGCAAGGAAGACGGCCATTACTATTGGTGGCCTTATCATGTTTTCAGGTCTTGTTGCCACCATCCTGTTTGCAGACACGCCCTTGAAGTTTGTGACTATTGTCGCTGGCGTGCTTTTCGGTTTTCAATTTACCATTGGAAATATTCAGACTTTGCCGAGCGATCTTTTCTATGGTAGATCTGTAGGCTCACTGGCCGGTGTTGGCGGAACAGTTGGTGTATTTGCTGTGATTGTAATGAACTTTCTGGTGCCAATTATCGCGGCAGCCTCCTATATTCCCATTTTTGTCATGATAGCGGCCTTTGTTCCTCTGGGAGTGGGTGCTGTTTATTTCTTTGCCAGAAAAATTCAAGCAGTTGGATAAGTATGAATCAGTTTAATTTTTAAATATTTTTTATTATGCGTTTAGATAACAAAGTAGCAATCGTCTTTGGAGGAGCCAGAGATATTGGCCGGAGTGTTTCTGTTAAGTTGGCATCGGAAGGTGCAAAAGTCGTTGTCAACTACTTTGATAGTAAAGAGGATGCGGATGAGACACTTTCGTTAATAAGAAAGAATGGCGGAGAGGGCATTGTTGTTCAGGGAGACATGACCAAGCTTGCGGATGCCGAAAAGGTTGTTAAAGAAGCCGCTAAGGCTTTTGGTGGCCAAATAGATATTATGGTAAATGTAGTCGGCGGTCTGGTCGGGCGGAAATTGGTCACTGAAATGGATGAGGCCTTTTTTGACTTTTTGATGGAGGTGAATGTGAAAACGACCTTCCTGACCACCAAGGCGGTTGTTCCTTTTATGGAGAATGGTGGCGCCATTGTTTACTTCTCTTCACAGGCTGCGCGTGATGGTGGCGGACCCGGGGCTTCAGCCTATGCTGCTGCAAAGGGTGCTGTGATGACTTATACACGTTCCATGGCCAAGGAGTTGGGACCTAATAAGATACGCGTCAATGCTTTGGCACCTGGTATGATTGCCACCTCATTTCACGATCGCTTTACCAAGGATGAGGTTCGTGAGAAAGTTGCTGCGGGTACACCTTTGCGACGTGAAGGTCAGGCGTCAGAAGCGGCCGATCTGGTTGCTTACTTAGCCTCTGATGAAGCTTCTTTTTTGACAGGGCTTAATGTGGATATCAACGGTGGCACGTATTTTTCCTAAGTGAGCCATCGTATGTAGTAATGCCGACAAATCCGTAGATGATTTGTCGGTATTTCACTCAACCCAATCTGTTGCTATCCCAATTGCTAAACAAATTTTTTCACTATGAGAGTTGATTTTCGAAAAAATACATGGTTTTTAGCGCTTACGGGCTTACTCTTTATTGTTTGGGCCCTATCAGGGTGCGGTTCGGACAAGGAGGTTGAACATTTATCCTGTACCTTAAACGACCAGCTGCTTGTGGAGGCTAAGGAGGCCCTGCGAAATGAGGAACCTGCATTTATGCCCGTGTTTGAAGGCCTGGTTGCTAAGGCAGAGGAATACTTTGATATGCCTTTGTACGCTGTTGTAAACAAGGAAAAGACCGCTCCCAGTGGAGACAAGCAGGATTATGTGACTTTATCGCCTTACTGGTGGCCAAATCCTGAAACGGATGATGGCTTACCTTACATCCAGAGAGATGGTGAACGCAATCCGGAAGTTTATGACTACCCTGAAAGGGAAAATGCCAACCGGCTAAGTAGTGCTGTTGAGGCACTTGGCGTTCTTTACTTCCTGACTGAGGACGAAAAGTATGCACGTCGTGCTGCGGAATTTTTAAGGGAATGGTTTATTAACCCGGATACCCGAATGAATCCGAATATGGTTTATGCGCAGATACGTCCGGGCATTGACCGCATCAGAGGGACCGGAATTATTGATGCCCGGAGATTTATCGGGGCTTTTAACGGCGCTTCTTTAATTCGGAATTCTGAGCATTGGTCCGGGGACGATGCGCAAAGTCTGAAAGACTGGGCTGCAGCTTTTGCTTATTGGCTTGAAAACAGTCCGCAGGGCAGGATGGAGAAAATGTCGACTAATAATCACGGCGTTTGGTACGATGTGATTGTGCTTAATATGCATTTCTATGCCGGAAATGATGCACGTGTTGTTGAGATTTTGGAGGAACAAACCACGAGCCGGCTGTTTGTCCAGCAGCGGGAAGATGGTAGTTTCCCGCGCGAGCTGGCAAGAACTATTTCACTGCACTATTCAACCTTTGTGGTGGAGGGGTTTATGGTAGCTGCTGAGATTGGTAAAAAGGTAAATTACGACTTGTGGTCTGCTGTTTCTGAAGATGGTCAATCCATGCGGCAGGCTGTGGACTTTTTGTTTCCCTATTATACCAAGTCTGAGGTCTGGCCTCATCAGCAGATCTCTCCTTACGACTACAACGAAGGTGCACTCTTGCTTTACCGGGCCGGATTGGCCTTGGCGGACAGCACTTATATCAATGCCGCCAAAAGCATCGGGTACGACTCTGACAATGCAGTTGCATCCTTAATGTATTACAGGATTAACCAATAAGGTTTTTTATTCGTTGGTAGCTAGCTATGATTTCAGATAATCTGAAATTTCCTCTCATGGAGTATGTGGCGCATACTTTCATTTAATTGGAATACTTAGTGAAACAGAATTGACAGATGGGAAGCCAATCCTTATCTGCGAAGTTTCCTGATCTCTTTTTTGTGAATGTGAATAAATTAAAACGGAACAAAAATTTAACCTATTCACCCCATTTTTAAGTTTACATTAAAAATATATTTTTTTAATGGCTTAAAAATCAGCGCTTTGTTTGTTTTCGGATTTTTGTGATTCTGATGATTCAAATTTCTAAGCATCTGAATCAAATTTAAAAATGAATACTAAGGCTTAGTCCTAATTTTGATTGAAACGATTAGCCTTTTGAAATGACATATGAATTATTAACTTTTAAATCATCCTTTATGGAAAGAAATGTCAGAGCCCTAAAGCGGGGTGTGAAATTTAGTTTTATTGTTTTGATTTCATTTTTGATATGTAATCAAAGCATATTGGCTGCATTACCTCAGGTACAGAATTTAGCTGTAAATGGCGTAGTGTACGATGAGAGCAATCTTCCTGTTCCAGGCGTAACTGTTTTGGTTAAAGGAACTACCACAGGAACGATCACCGATATTGACGGTAGATATAATATTACAGTACCTCAGCAAGGTAATGCTTTGGTGTTTTCTTTTATTGGTTTTGCAACCACAGAGCGCGTGGTAACACAATCGGGCACGATAGATGTTGTCATGCAGAGTGATATCTTAGGTTTGGAAGAAGTGGTTGTGGTTGGTTATGGTGTGCAACAAAAGTCCCACCTAACCGGCTCCATTTCTCGTCTGAAAGATGACAATCTGGCTTATGTGCCTGTTACCAGTCTGGACCAGGCTTTGCAAGGGAAAATATCTGGTTTGAGCATTCAAAATACCACTTCTGAGGCTGGTGTTGCGCCACAGATACGCGTACGTGGTATGGGGTCTATCAGTGCCAGTAACGAGCCTTTGGTCGTTGTGGATGGTTTTCCCATTGAAGATGGTCTGTCATCTGTAGAAATGTCCGATGTAGAGTCGGTGGAAATACTAAAGGATGCTGCTTCTTCCGCAATTTACGGCTCACGTGGTGCCAATGGGGTTATTTTGGTGACTACCAAGAGCGGACAAATAGCCAAGCCCAGATATACTTTTAATACCTACCAGGGCTTTAAAACAAATTACCAATTGCATGACATCATGAATTTTGATGATTATGTGACGCTGCTGTTTCATGAGGCGGACTTAAGAGCGCAGGACCCTGATTGGCCGGAATCGCGTAATCCAAATCTGGCTTCGAGCCAGGAACGGGCTCAGTATATTATAGGCACCCAGATCAATGGGCAAAACTATGATTGGCAACGCATGGGCTTGAGAGATTTTGCCCGTATGCAAAACTACCAGTTTAATGTCTCCGGGGGAAGCAAAGAAGCCCGTTACTTTATTTCGGCCAACGTTAATACGGATGAAGGGGCTATGATTAACAACCAGTTTGACAAGTATAGCTTGCGTGCAAAGTTGGATGCCCAGTTAAGCAAGAAGATATCGGTAGGCATCAATATGACACCTTCCTATACTTTTAGAGAGAGACCGGCGACCAATTATACCGACTTTTACCGTTTTCTGACCTGGATGCCGGCAAAGCATACAGAAGCTACTGCTGCATTGACAGGAGAACCGGTCGGGTCTTACTCACACCCGCGTCATTATTCGGGTCATATTTACGAAGGCTATATGCCCAACGGCGAATACTGGTCCAGTGCGCCCAATTTGGTTAATCCATGGTCTTCTTCCAATAACAACCCACGAGCCATTATGGATAATGAGTTTCGCAAACGGGATCAGTACCGCATGGTTTCCAACTCCTACATCAATATTGAACTGGCCAAAGATTTGACGCTTAGAGCCAGTCAGGGCTTCATGGCCAGATATGATGAGGAAAATATCTACACAAAAGTAGATACCCGTCGCGCAGGGGACCCCAATCGAAGCCAAAATTCGACCACGCTGGTAACGGATGTGTTGTCAGAAAACACTTTGAATTACCAAAAGAAACTGGAGGGAGGCCACAATATGGATTTCTTGCTGGGGGCTACTTATCAGCGCACGAATACCACAAATTCAAGAATTGTAGGTACCGATTTTCCAACCGATGATGTTTACACGCTCAACAGGGCTACCAACATTGATGCCTCAAGTACCTTTACTTATAAGTACCCGGTCGTGCTGGCATCTTACCTTTCCAGGATCAACTACAATTACATGGATAAGTATTTGTTATCAGCAAGTTTGAGAACAGACGGCAGTTCTTTGTTTGGTGCAGACAATCGTTGGAGCTGGTTCCCATCTGTTTCTCTGGGATGGCGGATGACTGAGGAAGCGTTTATGGATGGATTGGGCTGGATAGACCAATTCAAGCCCCGTGTAAGTTATGGTGTGACAGGAAACAACGATATCCAGCCCTATGCTTATACCGATAATTTATTTGCGGCACACTATCCACTGGGAACAGGTAACAATATCATCCCGGGGCTGGCTGCCACTGCCAATGCACTCGGAAACCCGGATATTACATGGGAAAGGACTTTTGAATACAATTACGGGGTGGACATGAGTGTTTTTAACAGTCGGGTAAATATGGCGCTGGACTACTATTACTCCATTACCGACAAATTGCTTTTCACTCAGTCGGCCATGTCGTTTACCGGACACCAGGAATTTTGGAACAATATTGGTAAGATCAGAAACAAAGGTCTGGAAGTGGAGCTGTCAACCGTTAATGTCAGGCGCCGCGACTTCCAATGGGTCAGTTCCCTTAATTTTGCTACCAACGACAACAAACTACTCGAGCTGGGGGGGGAATTGCGTCAGCTGAATTATGGTGAGCGCAATGAAGTATATGCCTCTATTGTTGGTCAGCCTGCCATTCAGTTTTATGGTTATAAAACCGATGGTGTTTGGTTGTCGGATGCGCAGATTGCCGAATACCAGGCCGACGGATTTACCAGTGCCATGCCTGTTGCTGCCGGAGGTTTGAAGATTGTGGATACCAATGACGATAATCGGGTAGATGCGGACGATCGGGTAGCACTCGGCAATCCTTTCCCTGATTTCACATGGGGTTTTACCAATAACATCAATTTCAAATCTTTTGATTTAACCATCCTGATGCAGGGCGTGCAGGGCGTGGACATTATTAATGGTGATGGCAACTACACCGAAATGAAAAAGATCGGTGTGGATTATGTGACCAACCGCTGGGTTTCTCCGATGTTCCCCGGTGATGGCAAAACGCCTTATGTCACCAATGGCGCCAATATCATGTTGACCGATTATGTGGTTGAAGACGGGTCGTATGCCGCACTCAGAGAGGTGGTTTTGGGTTACAGACTCAGTGAAAATGCCTCTCAACGCATTGGTTTAAACAGTGTGAGAGTCTATGCTTCCGCACAGAACCTGCTGTATTTTATGTCCTCCAATTACAGGGGTGTTAATCCGGAAGCCCGATCGACAAGTAGTCAATACGCCTCTCCTTTGGTGGATGGTTATCAGCGTGGTGGTTTCCCCATACAGCGTACTTTTGCCTTTGGTCTTGAGCTGACATTTTAATTGAACTTTAAACTGTTATACAATGAACAAGATATTATATGGATTGGCTTTTGCCATGATACTCACCTTTTCGGCATGTGACGATATGCTGGACATAGATCCCATCTCTGAGATTGCTGCGGACAGCTATTACCAGAATGCAGAACAAATTAATACGGCCTTGATGGGCGTGTACAATGGTTTGCAAAAGCCGTTGACGCATGAATGGATGTTGACAGAGGTTCGTTCTGATAATTCCTACCAACAGACCACCGGAAGTAGCAATGAATTCAATCTGAATTTGAACGATTTGGATATGTTCAGACCGACTGCTTCAATACCTGTCATTTATGATTATTGGTATGCTTCCTACCAGAATATCAGTTCTGCCAATGGTGTGATTGGTAATGTGAATGTGGTGCAGGACGAGACACTGCGTGCACAGTACGAGGGAGAAGCGCGCTTTATCAGGGCTTACCACTATTTTAATCTGGTACGCCTTTATGGTCCGGTTTTTATCACCACTGAAGTCATCTCTCCTTTAGAAGCAAGAAAAAGGAACAGGTCTTCCGTAGCCTCTGTTTATGAGGTGATTGTTGACGATCTGCAATATGCTGCTGAGAATTTGCCTGGCGACTATCATGCCACTCAAAAAGGACGGGTAACCGGTTGGGCTGCTAAAACGATGCTGGCAAAAGTGTACATGACCCTCCATCAGAATGATTTGGCTAAACCTTTACTGCTCGATGTTAAGGATAATAGTGGTCATGCTATTCTGGACAGCTACGAAGATGTGTTTTCTATTCAGAATGAGATGAATGATGAGATCATTTTTGCCGTTCGGTTCAAAGCCGGGGGCTATAATTTGGGGTCACCCTTTGCCAATATGTTTGCTGCTTCTCAGAGTGGTGCCAATATTGTTAACGGAGATGGCAGTGGTTACAATTATCCTTCCGACAGTTTCATGGCTGCCTATGAAGAAGACGATGAGCGCAAAAATGTGACGGTTGATGTCTGGAATCAAAAAAACTATGTGAAGAAGTTTCTGTCTCCAGTTAGTCTGCGTAACGATGCAGAAAATGACTTTCCGGTGTTGCGCTATGCGGATGTGTTATTGATGTTGGCTGAGATTTATAACGAAGAAGCCGGTCCGACCAACGCCTTGCCGCTGGTGAATGAAATTAGGGAGAGAGCCGGTTTGTTGCCGCTGGACAATGCTATTAGTCAGAGTGCTTGCCGACTGGCCATTGAAAATGAGCGCCGCCTTGAGTTTGCTTTTGAAAACCAGCGTTGGTTTGACCTGGTGAGAACCAACAGGGTTAAAGAGGTGGTTAAAAACCAGATTGCCACGCTCGACTGGGCCAGTCATTACAGTGGATACATTTCTGCTTTGAGACCTGATTTGGATAACATTATTCAGGATTGGCAGTTGTTGTTGCCCATTCCTCAAAGAGAAATTGATACCAACAATGAGCTTGTCATCAGTCAGAATTTGGGTTATTAATTGGAACAAGCGCGCACATAAATAAATAATCGTATGAAACGAGCATGGTCCGCGGCTCACAAACAAGGATGAGGATTATCTGGCGAGTTCCATGCGACAACTAAAAAGTAAACTATCTAGGTATGAAAAAATATAGCTTTTTATCATTACTTCTGCTTGGCTCTTTTCTTGTAATGTCGCTATTTAGCGCATGTGACGAAGAAGGGTTTGTGGCAGAAAACATTCGGGACTTGGTGTCCGAACCTGAAATTACGGAGTTCATACCCGCGTCGGGTAGTGCCGGAACTGAAATTATTGTCAGGGGCAATCATTTGGCAACGGTTAATGCCGCCTTTATAGGCGGTGTTGAAACAAAGGTGGAAAACAGAATATCCAACAATGAGCTGTTACTGAAAGTCATTGGCAAAGAAGTCACCGGACCCATTAAATTGGTCAACAGTGTTGGCGAAGTCGAAAGTGGCGCAACATTCACCATGGCTTACGTTGTTCCGGCAATCAGCTCCATTACCCCTGAGGCGGATGCTTTTGAGCCACGTGATGTGGTTGTGATCAATGGCAGCAATTTGAAAGCTGTTTTGGGTTTCTATTTTGGTGATGTGCAGGCTGAGGTTTTGTCCTTAAGCAACACCAAGGCTGAAATTGTTGTTCCCTTTGTGGAGGCTGAGTGGGCCCGTATTCGCCTGCAGTATTATGGTGCAGGAGCCGAAGCCTATGTACAGAGCGTGAAAGAATATGAAATGCTGAAACCGGTCATTGAGCCTGTGATAATCAGTGTCCCAGACGAGGTAGAGGAAGGAAGCACCATTACCATTACCGGAGAAAATCTGGATCGGATCTCTCAGGTCTTCTTTGGTGAGCTTGAGCTCGTGATTGAGTCGGTGACTTTTAGTGAGCTGGTTGTGTTATTCCCTGAAGGTTTATTGACAGCGGATGCGGTAGATCAACTGACAGCCATCCACAATCTGACCCACTCCCTGGTGATCCATGCTGATTTTGAGGCCACCATTATTCCTTTGTACCCCTACTATTTCTGGGAAAACATTGAGTTGAGTGCCCAGGAAGGTGGCAGTGCTTTCTTTAGTGCCAAAGAAGGAATGACCTATGATAACTGCTCTGCACCGTCTTTTGTGGATGATCTTGATTTCAGTGGTTATATCACCAATGCCAAGTATTTTACAATTTATGGTCCGCATAATACCACCAATGTGTTGAGGAATTATAAGTGCGGCGATACCGGTCTGGATGAATCAATGGGAAGTTATATGGCCATTGAAACCCGTTTCCGGATTCTAAGTGAAGGGGATGCTGCTCACAATGCTTTGATTCAAAAGGTTAAGAATGCTGAGATTGAAGATGTAAATGTTGCCTTGTTTGAGGGCATTTCGGATCCTTCAAGCAACACAGCTGCGAATAAGTTTGACCTCGCCAACCCTGAAATGCAGGTGGGCAGTGTTATCTATTTCTGGAACAAGGTGAAAGACAAGCGCGGTATCCTTCATGTCAAAGCATTAAATGTGAATTATGACGAGCTGGATAAGGCATCAACCCTTACAATGGATGTGTATTACGAGAGATAATAATTGAAATGCCTGCTATCCCGGTCGGTTAAAGGACCGGGATAGTATTATTCTTTAATTTATACACCAATACTATTATGCGCCAGGCATTTTTGACAGCTCTTTTGTTTCTAATTGCTCCGTTTCTTTTTGGACAAGGTTGGCAATCTCAGTTGGTTTGGGAAGATGCAGAGGGACATTTGCAATACAGACATTGCGATAAAGGCTTTTTGTTACCCGATTTTAGTCATGCCGGCTACAAAGGGGGAGGCATCGACTTACCCCAAATGAATGTCGTTAAAACCATTGAACCCATTGCGGGAGATAACACGGCTCACATTCAGGCGGCGATTAACGAAGTGGGCACGAGAACGGCTAATACACAAGGCTTAAGGGGTGCATTGTTGCTGAAAGCCGGTATTTATGAAATACATGGCACTTTACGTGTGCCATTTAGCGGGATGGTTTTGCGGGGAGAAGGGGATGGAGCGGATCCAGCCTTCAATACGGTGCTTTTTGCCAAAGGCAATGCGCCGCATCAAAGAGACGTACTGGTTGTTGGAAACAGTACGAAAAGTAACTGGAATTCTCAAATTTCAGGATCTAAAAGCAATATTACTTCGGAATTAGTGCCGGTGGGCACTCATTCTTTCGACGTTGAAGATGCATCCTTGTATGCAGTCGGCGATCAGATAATCATTTATCATCCCTGTACGCAGGAATGGCTTGAAGCCATTGGTTTTGGGGGCGTTTCTGACCCCAATGAACTGTGGAGCGTGAATCAGTTTCCCATCGTTTACAACCGATACATTGCGGCTATTGATAACAATACGCTGACGGTGGAGGCTCCTTTGTTTTATTCCCTGAATAAAAGTTTGGCTCAAAGCTATATATATAAACCCAATATGAGTGGCACGGTTTACAATGTGGGGATTGAGAACCTGCGTATTGATATCGAAACCTTAGGCGGTACCGATGAAAATCATGCCTGGCAGGCCGTGCGCTTTAAATCTTGCGAAAACGCCTGGGCCAAAGATTGTTCTTTTGTACATTTTGGTCAATCCGGCATCATTACAGAAGCTACCTCCCGCAGTTCTTTTGTGAATTGTAAAGCGCTGGATCCTGTGGCCATTATTACCGGAGAACGCATGTACAATTTCAATACCTACCATTTTTCGCAATTGAATTTGTTCGACAATTGTTATGCCCGCAATGGCAGGCATAACTATGTATCCAATGGTACTTCTACCACCTCGGGAAATGTGTTTTTAAATAGTATTTCGGACGGCGCACACAGTGTGAACGAGGGACACAGACACTGGACCAGCGGTATGCTGTTCGATGGACATCAAGAGCGGAACTTGCGGCGCGAATTTGTGCTGGGGCTATACAACCGTGTGGATGCAGGAACAGGCCATGGCTGGTCTGCTGTGCATTCCGTGCTCTGGAATTGTGATGTCACCTCAGGCGGTATCATCACACTGCACGAACCACCTGGCGCTCAGAATTATGCCATAGGCTGTATGGCTAAATCAATTACGGGACGGCCTTATTCTTCCATTGATTTCCCCCTGGGCTACGTGGAAGGGACCAATCAGTCCGGTCTTTACCCGGAATCATTGTACGAGGCTCAGCTGGCCGACCGAAAAGGGATTTCTTCTGCTATTTCCGCGACTCATAAGTCTCAGAGTGATGTTTTGTTCTTTAGTCAAAAGGGCAATTCCATCCTCTTTTTGGGCGACAGCGCATCAGGCAGGGGTGGTTGTATGCTGTGCATCTACAATATGTCGGGTAGCATAATGTTTCAGCAAGTTGTTGATAATATGGAGCAGGGACAGGTTTTGAACACTGCATTGTCAACAGGGGTGTATTTGCTGACTTTGTCGGGACCAGGTATCCGGTATGCCCAGAAAATTATAATGAAATAGAGTTGATAGTGCGCGGCTTTTTATCGAATGCGTAGTGGATTTTTAACCGGCGTGTGTTTGTCATGCGCATAACAAATTATATACCGATGAAAATATTTGGCTTGCTTTTAGCTTTGGTGCTCATCATGAGTTGCTCTTCTAATGATGCCGACAAAACAGAGGAAGTGTTTCGTTTTTCCCAGAACCAATTTCTGCATGCTTTTTCTGAAATAGAGCATGCCATTGCCAACGAATCCCAGTCCAGCATAGATTTGCGGGCGCGCAGGCAGCAAGGCCCGCTCGTCAGTCCCCGAAGCATTAATGAGGACGGATCTTTGCACATGGTAGCCTCTTCGGACTGGACCAGTGGCTTTTTTCCAGGCAATCTCTGGCACATCTATGAATTTACCAATGATTCCTTTTGGAAAGAGAAGGCCGAGGTCTTTACCGTTCAGCTTGACCGGGAAAAGTGGAACGGACGAACACATGACATGGGTTTTAAGATGTATTGCAGCTATGGAAATGGCCTCCGCTTGACCGGAAATGAGGCTTACAAGGATGTGCTTATCCAGTCTGCCAATACCTTAATTACACGGTTTAACCCGACTGTCGGGGCGCTGCGTTCCTGGGACCACAACCGCGATAAGTGGGATTTTCCGGTCATCATCGATAACATGATGAACCTGGAGCTGCTTTTCTGGGCTACTGGGGTCACCGGCGATTCTGTTTATTACAAGATTGCTGAAACCCATGCTGCCACAACGCTCAAGAACCATTTTAGAGCGGATTACAGCTCATGGCATGTGATCGATTATGACACCATAACAGGAGAGGTGGTTAACCGCCACACCCATCAGGGATATGCGCACGAGTCTGCCTGGAGCAGGGGACAGGCTTGGGGGCTTTACGGCTATACCATGACTTTTCGTGAGACCGGCCGGCCGGAGTTTTTACAAATGGCAGAAAATATCGCCGCATTTGTCTTTAACCACCCTCATTTACCTGCAGATTTAATTCCCTACTGGGATTTCAATGCACCGGATATTCCGGATGCACCCAGAGATGCTTCTGCCGCTGCCATCCTAGCCTCTGCTTTGTACGAGTTAAGTATGTATCTGCCCGAAAAAGCAGAGATGTATACCGGTTGGGCCGATGGTGTTGTGAACAGTTTAATGGATGGGTATTTGTCGGAACCCTCACAAAACAAAGGCTTTCTGTTGGAGCACAGCACCGGGCATCTGCCACATAACCATGAAATAGATGTGCCCATTGTGTATGCCGATTATTACTTTTTGGAGGCCTTGCTCAGGAAGAGGAAGTTAGAGAACAGGCAGCCGTTGTTCGACTAGACATTGTTTGTGTTTATTAAAAAACATATCGGTTTTGGCTGATCGTTTGTCTGGTCTGACCTACAAATTATTTAAGAGACTATCGTTTTACGGTTTATATAGATTTTAGTATGAAGAAGATTGTTTCAAACCTGTTGGTTGTATTGATGTTATCGTCCTTTCCTATTGTTGGTGCGGGACAGTTTAACCACAACAGTACCCGGTTGAATGAGGGGTGGATGTTTCTGAGAAGTGATTTAGGTGGGATCTGGGAGGCTGTGCGACCGTCACGACCAGGCAATCCGGAGACTGTTCCTTTGTGGGAAGCGGTTACGCTTCCGCATAGTTACAATGCCTGGGATGCTGTGGATCCGGATGTCAACTATTATCAGGGGCCTGCCTGGTATAAAACGCTCCTTGAGGTGGAGAATCCTTTTGAGAATGGTCGCACCATTCTTCATTTTGAAGGTGCAGGCCAAAAAATTGAAGTCTATGTCTATACCACTAAGGTGGGGTCACATGTGGGCGGTTACGATGAGTGGTGGGTAGATCTCAGTGATGCCATTGCGGATTTTTTGAATTCTGAGGTGGCTGATGAGCCAAGATTTGAAGGCAAAATCCCCCTTTCTATAAGGACAGATAACAGTCGTGATACGGAAATGATTCCCTCTGACTTGTCCGACTTCAACCTTTATGGTGGAATATACCGCTATCTGAATTTGGTGTATGCGCCTGCTTTATCCTTGCAGAATGTGTATGCGAATGCGGTGCTTGACGCCAACCGGCGCAACGGAACCATTGCCATATCCTCTGATTTTTACAACACTGCTGGCATTGCGAATGCGACTGTTGAGATCACTGTCAGGGATCCCAGAGAAAAGGTCGTCTATTCAGCCCTTAAAAATCTGTCGGATTTCAAAGGTCCGAAGGAGCTTGATCAGGTGTCGTTGCGCAGACCAGTGCTGTGGTCGACCGATGCGCCCAATCTTTACACGCTGGATCTGAAATTGACCTCTTCGGCAGGTGTGCATCGCGAGTCTGTTAATTTCGGTTTTCGCCAATTTGAATTTGAAAAGCAGGGGCCGTTTTACCTCAATGGCGAAAGATTGCTGTTGAGAGGCACCCACCGGCATGAGGACCATGCCGGCGTGGCTTCTGCAATGACCGAAGAGATGATGCGGGATGAAATGATTCTGATGAAAGAGATGGGTGTCAATTTTATCCGGTTGGGACATTACCAGCAGTCCCGGATCATCTTGGAATTGTGCGACAGTCTGGGCATCCTCGTCTGGGAAGAAATCCCCTGGTGTCGTGGTGGTCTGGGAGGTGAAACGTATAAGGAACAAGCCCGAAGAATGCTTCGGAATATGATTGTACAGCACCGGAACCATCCTTCAGTTATTTTATGGGGCTTGGGCAACGAAAACGATTGGCCAAATGATTTTCCTGAATTCGAGGAAGAGGCCATTCAGATTTTCATGAAAGAGCTTCATGATCTTTCACACGAGCTGGATCCTACCCGACTTACAGCGATACGCCGATGCGATTTTTGTAAAGATATTGTGGATGTATATTCTCCCTCGATTTGGGCCGGCTGGTACCGTGGGCGCTATACCGATTACAAGCGGGTGTCGGATCATGAGCGTAAGCGCGTGAACCACTTTTTGCACGTTGAATGGGGAGGGGACAGCCATGCCCGCAGGCATTCTGAAGATCCTACCCGCTATCTGGACTTCATTGAAAGTGAAAGAACAGCAGATGAGCGGGCCGGCGATGCTTCATTATATGGCGGAAAGGCGCGTGCCTCCAAAGATGGGGAGTGGACAGAGACTTACATCTGTGATATGATTGACTGGCACTTAAAGGAGCAGGAAACAATGCCCTGGCTGACGGGGACTGCCTACTGGCCATTTAAAGACTTTTCCACACCTGTGCGCCCTGAGAATCCCGTTCCCTATATGAATCAAAAGGGGGTTGTGGAGCGTGATTTGACGCCTAAGGAGAGTTACTATGTGTTTCAGTCGTATTGGACGGAGGAGCCTATGATCCGCATTTACGGTCATTCCTGGCCTGTGAGATGGGGCGAAGCGGGTGAAGCTAAGTTGGTGCGTGTTTATTCAAATTGCACCGAAGCAGAATTGTTTGTGAATGGTATCAGTATGGGGGTTAAGAAACGTGACGCGCAGTCCTTCCCCGCCGCTGGTTTGAGCTGGGATGTGGTTTTGCAGGAGGGTGAAAACACCTTTAAAGCGGTGGGTAAAAAAGGCTCGGTAACGGTTACCGATGAACTGGTGCAGTCCTACCAAACGGCTAAGTGGGGAAAGGAAGCCCAGCTGGAAGCCTTTGTGACAAAGGCTGAGGAGGATCATGTCTGGGTAGAGGCCCTACTTAGGGACGAGGATGGAATAAGCTGTCTGGACTCCAGGAGCTATATCTATTTTGAGTTGGCTGGTGATGGAAAGCTGTTGGACAACCTGGGAACATCATCCGGTTCCAGAACTGTTCAGGCCTTCAACGGCAGAGCCCGCATAAAAGTCCGGTTGAATGGCAGCGAAAGTCGCGTAGCCATCAAGTCCGACGGGTTGAAAACCCAATTCTTGGATCTGAAGTAAGCACTTGAAATCCCATGTTCAGGCTGTGTTAAGCTTCATTGTACGGATCTGGGTCAGTTGTTTCAGGTAGTATACATACTAAAATTGAGTAAAATGAACAGATTGTTTTTTTATATGGCATTAATGTTAGGGGCAGTGCTTTTATCATCCTGCAACGACAAGTCAAAAACAGTGGCTGAGAAAGTCACCAGCCTTATAGCTGATGAAGTCATCCGGAATGCCGAATGGGCTTTGACCCAATCGCCTGTTACTCTGGTAGATTTTGTTTGTGAAAGAAGTGCCGGGTCGCCCAACGAATTTTACTCCGAAGGTGATTATTGGTGGCCGGATCCTGAGAATCCGGACGGACCTTATGTGAGACGGGACGGCGAAACCAATCCCGGTAATTTTGTAGCCCACAGGCATGCCATGATTCGCCTGAGTCGGATAGTCGGCTATCTTACTTCAGCTTATATATTAACGAAAGATGAGCAATACGCGCAACATGCCATGGCGCATTTGCACGCCTGGTTTGTCGACCCCCTTACCATGATGCAGCCTCATTTGCTTTATGCGCAGGCCATTAAAGGTCGTGTAACGGGCAGAGGAATTGGCATTATTGATACCATTCATTTAATAGAAGTGGCTCAGGCACTGAAGCATTTGATGGCCTCAGAAGCAGTTAATAAAAACCATTTGTCGTCTGTGATAAAATGGTTTGATGCCTATAAAGTATGGCTGACCACCCATCCTTATGGTATGGACGAGCGGGAAGCCAAGAATAATCATGGGACATGCTGGGTTATGCAGGTGGCTGCATTTGCCCGGATTACCAACGATGAAGCACTCTTAGATTATTGTCGTGAGCGCTATAAAACGGTTTTGTTGCCTAATCAAATGGCACAGGATGGCAGTTTTCCTTTAGAAATAAACAGGACAAAGCCTTATGGTTATTCCTTGTTTAATTTGGATGCGATGGCTACAATATGCCAGATACTTTCAACGGAGGAGGATAACCTGTGGACCTATACCACTGAAAGTGGTTTGGGCATTGGTTTGGGTGTCGAGTTTCTTGTTCCTTATGTTGAGGACAAAAGTCAGTGGCCTTACGAGCAGGATGTTATGTACTGGTCTGAGTGGCCGGTAGCACACCCTTTTCTGATTTTCCCGGCTGTTGAATCTGATGACATGGCGTTGTTTAATCTTTGGAAAAGGCTCGATCGAAATTCCGAAGTTGATGAGGTGATTCGGAATTGGCCCATCCGCAACCCCCTTCTTTGGCTTTGATCCGGCTGAGCTTTTGTAGTATGAATGAAAACTATTCAATGAAAGCACTTTTTTTTATATTGACGCTGTTGATCGCGACTCAGTCGGTCAGCACACAATCGCTCCATACCTCGATTGAGAAAGAAACGTTTCTTTATGCGGTAAAAGATGCTCAGGAGCTTTACTTCGATAAATATCGTTTGGCCTCTGATGACCGTTTACAGCCTGTGGTGGTGTTCCTTTTTGGCGGTGGATTTAGAAGAGGCGAAAGAGATAATCCCGGATTCCTGGCCTATTTTCATTTTCTGGCCGAGAATGGATTTACGGTTATTTCCATCGATTATCGACTGGGCACGAAAGCAGTTATGCGTTCAGGTGAGAACCTGAACGCAGCTATCACATTGGCTGTGGAGGACCTTTACGATGCTACTCTTTTTATTGTTGAGCATGCCGGTGATTTGAAGGTTAATCCCTCATTAATTGTGATCAATGGTTCCAGTGCCGGAGGCATAACTGTGCTTCAAAGCATGTATGAGTTGAATGCCGGCAGTGCCATAGCCAAAAAGCTGCCGGAAGCCTTCAATTATGCGGGTGCCATTGCTTTTTCAGGAGCCGTACTTACAAGGTCAGAAATGGATTGGCAGTCGCCTGTTCCTCCCATCATGCTGTTCCATGGTGATCAGGACGATCTGGTGCCTTATGACCATTTTGAGATGTCTGAATATGGGCTATATGGTTCAAGCCATATAGCTGCAAAACTCGAGGGCATTAACGCCCCTTACTGGTTCATTACTTTTACCAATGAAGCGCACAATGTGACTGGCTTACCCAGAAGCAGGTACCGTCAGGAGATACTTAAGTTTTTGAATGACATGGTGATTAAGCAGGAAATCAGGTCGGTAAGCACCTATGTACAGCTTGTTAAATGACCACCACTGTTTGCTGAGGTTTTTAGGGTTATTTATAAGTATTTCTTTAAGATATATTAATTGTGGGTTCCGGGGTTTTGTGACAGGATAGAATCCAAATAGAGCACGATCAATAAAACGACACAAGGATGAAATTATTTTTGATTTTTATAGGGATATGCTGTGCTATTAATGTGATTGCACAACATAAGTACATGCCTGATATCTTGGTGAATAAAAATACAATTCAAGAAAATTACTTGCCAGATTTCTCTTATGCAGGCTATCATTTTGGGGAAAAAGAAATTCCGGATACCTTCGATCATGTTTTAGACATAACAGATTTCGGAGCCATCGCCAATGATAGAATCGATGACACGCCGGCCCTGATCAAAGCACTAGCTAAAGCAGACCAGTTAGAGGGATATGTACTCATTAAGATCCCTGGCGGGACCTTTGAAATTAACCAGATAGTATATATAAACCGCAGCAATACCGTTATCAGAGGTGCCGGCGCTGGTGCTGAAGGTACAGTTTTGCATTTTCAACGCCCGCTTCGGTTTGTAGAAGATCCTCCGGAATTAGCTGAACTTAGGGAGTATCTGGTAAGTTTGGATAAAAGGCAACGCGAACGGAATAATGGCGTTGATATTCTTTACTCGCAATATTCATGGTCTGGTGGGTATTTTTGGGTCGGTGCAAGAGATGCCCGGGCAAAACCTTACTTAACGGAATTTGACCGGCCCATGGTTACGATGGCCAATGGCCAATCAGGGAAGCAAGGCGATTTTGCGATTGTTGTCGACAACGCTGAAAGACTTTCGGTTGGTGAAACCTACAAATTTGGCTGGTTTAACAAAGACGGAGAAGATGGTTCTTTTTTGCAACACATGTACGATGGGCAGGACGTTACAATAGGATCACATCACTGGACCAATCCTGAGAATCCGCTGGTCAATCAAAAAGTTTTGGTGACCGCCATAAAAAACGATACTGTTTTTATCAAAGACCCACTTTTGCACGACGTGAAAACGGAATGGTACTGTTCTTTCAATGAGTGGGATTATATTGAAGAAGTAGGCATTGAGAACCTTGCCTTTGAGTTTGAGCAATATCCCGATATGCCGCATCATATTGAAGAAGGGAACAATGGTATTTATTTAACCAGCCTGATGAATGGCTGGGTCAGGAATGTCAGGTTTAAAAATGCAGACAGCGGTATCCTTACCGATGATATTTCCAATGTAACCATTGAAAATATCCGTACCCATGGCGAAAAGCTGGCACATTACAGTGTGGCCATGGGTGAGGTACACAACGTGCTTGTCAAAAAAATGCGGATTGAGAATAAAGTAAGGCATCCTTTGAGTTTTAATACCCGCTCTACAAAATCTGTTTATACCAATTGCGTTGTCGATCAGGATCCTATTTTGGATCAGCACAATGGGGCCAATCAGCAAAATTTGTTTGATAACATAAAGGTTTATGTTGATGCCCCGGTTCACCAAACTTTTCAATATCCGTTATTTCTGACCGGGGGGGCTCGTTACTGGGCACCGGCGCACGGTGCCTTCAGTACCATTTATAACATTGAAATTAATTTTTCAAATCTCCCTGATCAAAAAAACAAAGCCATTGTGCTGAACGGTGCCAGGGAAGGCGTTTCTGCCAGAATAATTGGCGTGCATGCCAATCATCCGGTCGTCATAGAATATTCACCCAATGCCTACATCGAGCATGTCAACCAAGCGCCTGAGGTCGAATCCCTATATGAATATCAACTTCAAAAAAGAATGCCCCAAAAGGGCTTTGATGGTTTTTTATTGATGGAGGAAAGCTTGTTACAAAAGACGAAACAGGAGTTGGAGGCGGGCAATAAAAAATTCAATCTGGCTTACAAAGAGCTTATAAAAGAGGCCGATGCTAATTTGTTGAAACCCCTGCCTTCTGTAACAGATAAAAAAATTACGCCGCCAAGTGGCGATAAGCATGATTATATGAGCGTCGGGCCTTATTGGTGGCCTGACCCAAATTCCCCTGATGGTTTGCCCTACATTCAGAAAGATGGTGAGGTTAACCCGGAAAGATATGAATACGACAGTTCTGCAAGATCCAGTTTAGTTTCGCAAGTCAGAATTTTATCACTGGCTTTCTATTTTTCAGAAGATGAAAGGTATGCTGCGAAAACAATAGAGCTGCTTAAAACCTGGTTTCTAAACCCGGAAACGAAAATGAACCCTCATTTAAAATATGGCCAGGCCATCAAAGGACGCGTAGAGGGAAGAGGAATTGGGATCATTGATACCCGAAGTTTTGCATTTATCCCTGATGCGATTCGTTTGGTCCGGAGTTCGGACAGCTATTCTGTTGATTTCGAGGCGGGTATGAAAGGCTGGTTTTCTGAATACCTTGAATGGCTATGGAACCATGAATATGGACAGGATGAAAGAATCTGGCATAATAATCACGGAACAGCCTATGATGAGCAGGTTGTTTCTTATGCTTTATATACCGGCAACATCGAATTGGCGAAATTGGTTTTGAACAATGTACCCTTTCGGAGAATCAACCAACAGATTGAACCCGATGGCAAGCAACCGCATGAATTGAGAAGAACCCGTTCATTCAGCTATAGTATTTATAATCTGGGGATGTTGGTCAACCTGGCTGTTTTAGGGGAGAAAATGGGTGTTGAGTTGTATAATTACAAAGGGGTTGATGGACAAAGCATTAAGCAGGCTCTTAATTTTCTGGAGCCATATATCAGTGGAGATAAAGAGTGGGAATACCAGCAAATAATTCCGGTGGAAGCTAACCAGGAGAGCTTGTATCAGATTATGAATACCGTGGCTAATTACTTCAACGATGCACACTATTCAAAATTGGCTTTGAAGCTGTTGCCTAAGCAGAATAATACATTTCAAGCGAATTTGATCTTTCCTCCTGTTTCCTGGTTGTCGGAGCAAACGCATTGATTAGGATCTTTTTTGTACGCGTGTGATTTTTTATGTTTCACTTAATTCAATTTGTTATGAAAAAAATTTCTACTGTGTTATTGTTAACGATGGCCTTTTTTGGCCTGAATGCTCAGGTGTTTACTGAGAATTTTGAAGATGCTGTTGCAGGCAGTGATTTAGAAGGCTACAATGAGTGGTTTGTTTCTGCAAAAGCAGGAGATGCTTTGGGCGCAAGTCCGGTAATTGCTGAAGGCTCCTTGAATTATCCCGGTTATATTGGTGCCGGTGTAGGGCATGTGGCGGTGTTAGATCCGGCTGTGGGCGATGATGCTTCCACCCAGCGCATATCGACCAGGCTGGTTACCTTTGGAGAGGATCCCTTACAAAACGTGGTCGGCGATAAAATTTATGCGGCCTTTTTGGTTAATGTCTCGGATGCCAGTAAGACCGGAACGCTGAGAGATTTTTTTACTTTTGAGGGCTCGGCCACATCAAGTATGACCAGAGGCCGTGTTTTTGCCCGGGTTACCTCGGAAGGTGTTCTGAATTTTGGAATTTCAAAGAATACCGGAACGGCATCTGCCATTGTTGAATCAGCGCCTGAGTTGTATTGTGATGTTGATTATTTGTTAGTCATGGTCTATGAGGGAATAGAGGGCGATAACAATGATGTTGTTTCCCTGTACATCAATCCTGACCTGACTAAATCGGAGGCCGAACAAAGCAATGTGATTACTGCTACAGATGCGGCATCCGATTATTCGTCAACTGCCAAATTGGGGATCAATCTTCGTCAACGTGCCATAGGTGCCAGAATTGGTGGCATTCGGGTGGCTAAAACCTGGGATGCCGCCTTATTGAACACACCCGTTGGCTTGAACAGTGTTGAGGCAGAAAAGCCCTCATTAGCTGTTTATGCGACTGGTAGTTCTGTCTATACCTCTGAGAGCGGTCACCTGGAAATTTTCAGCATTACGGGTAAGCGTGTTTTTGCCGGATTTTCAAATGGACAGGTAGATTCTGCTTTGAATAAGGGACTTTATATTGTCAAAATGATCTCTGAAAGTGGCCAGATCTATTCGGAAAAAGTGGTCATAGAATAAGTGCTGCCAAGGGAGTGTTTTGTTATCCTTACTCACTCCTGTTAATAATCTTTTGCAGGCTGCCTCGGTTAATGGCGGTCAGGTGATACTTGCGGTTTACCGTATTTGGATTTCCCGGGACAGCCTGCATCAGTAGCGACTGAAGGGATTTTGTTTGGTTTTGGAATTTGTGTTCAATAGTATAGTGCTATCAAAAAAAGTTTGTGTTATGACAATAAGAAGAAAATCAGAGCGATGGAATGTGTTGTTGATTGTAAGCCTATTGGCTTTGGTTGTTATGGCTTGTGGAAAGGAGGATGCCGTTAATGACCTGCCACCTGTTCAGGATACCCAGGGTGATAAGGCCATTGATTGGAGCAAGCGGGTTAATGGTTCGGTCTATACGGCTGTTCAGGCGGCGGAGGACTTTGGGGGTGCAACGGGCTGGGTAGACGGCCGTGCGCATATTGTGGATGGGCTTTGTCGGGTTACTCTGTTGAAGAATGCCCTTGTCGCCGAGGGTGGTTTGGTCTCAAGGACCGTAGTGCCCAGTGGCTCGGAGTATGAACTCTCTTTCGACATTAAGTTTGATGCTGACTTTGACTGGAGTCGCGGAGGAAAATCCGGTTTGGGTTTTAAAATTGGTCAGGGCTACAATGGATGTCGGCCCGCCTGGAACGGTGATGGCGGTAGTCTGCGCATCATGTGGTACCAAAACGATCAGAACAGGGTTTACTTTATTCCTTATGTTTATTTTGTGGATATGCCTTCTACCTGTGGACATAATTTTGGGAAGACTTATCCTGCAACCGGCAGTTTGAGTCTGGATACCTGGTATAAGGTGTCAATGTACTTTAAGCGCAATACAGGTGCAAATGCCGATGGTCACGTCACCATAAAGATTGATGACAATGTGCTGCTTGATCAGTCAATCAGATGGACCACAGACGAGTTGAACAGCAAGGTGAATGGAATTTATTTTCATACCTTCAGGGGAGGCAGTGAGTCGCACTGGGAATCTGATGCGGATGGCTTTGTGTATTACCGGAACTTGAGATGGAAGCGCCTGGCCAATTAGCGGATTCTCCTGTTCTCAGATCTGCCCATTGGTGTCTTGGGATGGGGCTTTGGTTCTAGCGGACTTTTTTTATGGGGCTTATTTCCTTACTTTTGGTAGAAATTGTTCGCTATGCTCGTGAAAATCTATCCCGAAAATCCCAATCCCCGGGAAGTCCAAAAGGTGGTGGAGGTATTGCGGTCGGGGGGACTGGTTATTTATCCTACCGATACGGTGTATGGCCTGGGCTGTGATGTGAATAATGCCCGGGCG
>Ga0209075_1001000_pt1 | contig 27109 bp, 19 predicted proteins | sample Stecom2011_FD_187523 | JGI IMG/M metagenome (GOLD analysis project Ga0209075, IMG submission 187523) | Agricultural soil microbial communities from Utah to study Nitrogen management - Steer compost 2011 (SPAdes) (version 2) | ecosystem: Environmental > Terrestrial > Soil > Agricultural land...
CATTCCCCGATGACGCCACCTATAGCGCCTACCTCGCCGCGGGCGGCGATTTGTCGCTGGGGGACTTCCGCCGAAATAATGTCCATGAGCTGGTGGAGACCGTCCACGAATTGATCAAGCAAGAGCGCCCCGACGTGCGCTACGGCATCTCCCCCTTTGGCATCTACCGACCCGGCATCCCCGACGGAATCGTGGGCCTGGACCAGTACGCGGCCATCTACGCCGACCCGCTGCGCTGGCTCGACGAGGGCTGGGTGGATTATATCGCCCCGCAACTGTATTGGCCCACCACCCAGACACCTCAAGCCTACGAAGTCCTGCTCCACTGGTGGGCCGACCAGGCACGCTCGGCCGGCAAAGATCTGTATGTCGGCAATTATACCTCCCAACTCGGCAGCAGCTCCGCCTGGACGGTCGCCGAGCTGCTCGAACAAATTCGCCTCACCCGACACGCCCGCGAGCGCGGCGCGCTGGGAAATATCCACTATCAGATAAACCCCATCAAAGAGAATCGCGCCGGAATCACCAGCGCGCTCGTGAATGGGTTTTACGCAAAACCCGCCGCCGCGCCGCCCATCGCGGGCTCCACGGGACGCCCACCCATGCCGCAACTCTCGGTCAGTGACGCCGGGGTGCAATACGAAGGCAGCGAGAAGATCCGCTATTTCGCCGTCTACCTTGACCACCAATTGATCAAACTCGTCCCCGGAGTGCAGCGCCAATTCGGCCTGGCCCGCGGTGAATACCTCATCTCGGCCATCGACCGCCTGGACCGCGAAAGCCTGGGCGTTCCCATCACCATCGAAGTCGATAGCGCAGCACCCCACGAAGATCCCGAATTACCCGATGGCGCCTCCTGCACTCACTCCTTTGGCGGAGTCTACTCCGATGGCGCCTGCTCCGGCTCCTACCAGTGCTGCGACGGCAGCTGGATCAACGGCCAGAATTCCTGCGGCAGCTGCACCTGTGTGGAAGAAACCGGCCAACAAGGTTGCTCGCCATGATTCCCCTTCAACTTCATCATTTGAATTCTATTCTATCCTTTGAACGGAGCTTACCCATGAAAACTGACGAAGTATTGCGCTCCATCCTGGAAAACGCGCGCACCATCGCTGTGGTGGGCATGTCGACCCATCCCGACAAGCCCTCCCATAGCGTCCCCGCCGAGCTGATCCAGGCAGGCTTTACCGTCATTCCGGTTCACCCCAAAGCCGCCCAAATCCTCGGCCAGCGCGCCTACCCAACCCTGGCAGATATCCCGGTGCCGGTGGATATCGTCAATATCTTTCGCCCATCGGCCGAGGTCGCCGATATCACGCGCCAGGCCCTGGCCATCGGCGCGCCGGTCATATGGGTCCAGGAAGATCTTATATCCGCGGAAGCCGCCCAGATCGCAAAGGAGGCCGGCGTGACCTATCTGGAGAATATCTGCATCGGCGAAACTCGCCAAAACCTGCAGGTATCCCACCAACAGACGCCCGACTGACGCGCTCCCAGCGCCAACGGGCAAAATGCCTGGGCAAAAATCGACACAAAAAATGCCCCCGCTCGGCGCATCCGAGCGGGGGCTTTCTTTTAGGGAGAAAATCCTCAAACCCTTAGCCGCGCCAATAATTATTGGCGGCAGCCACCGTCTGGAAATTCACCGCCACAACCTGTGAGGCCGCCGTCAGGCTATCGGCGTTATTGGCATAATCCGGGCGCAGCTTATGCAGCACCTCAACGTCCGGCTGGGTCGTCTTGACGCCCATGCGCGAAAGTTTAACGGCCAGGTTAAAGCCCTCTTCAGGCGTTGCGGTCAGAAGCGTTGGCAGCCATGATTCACTCATTAGAAGTCTCCTTAAAATTAGAGTATTGGAGTCATAAATATGAACGAATCTTCTTCTTCGAGCAAGCCCGAAAACACGATGAATTCGACTTCATCACACTTTTATATCGAGCGGCCCGGGCGTCCGGCGCGCGAAATTGGGCTGGCGCCCAGGCAGACCGGCGATGGCTTGCCTCCAATTTTAGAGACCCACTGAATGCTTACCCGAAGTTTTGTGTCTTAGCCTTTCTGCTGAATCCTTGCTATTTTCATTTATTTTATTAATTGAAGCACTCAGCCTCACGGAATAAATAATGCAGTGGAACACCCTTTGCACAACCCCAGTTATCCTCGCAATTTTCCTCAGCGCGGCTGGCTGCAAGTCCCATATACCGACTCCAACTTCGTCGCCCGACGAAGCCTCGACGACAGTGGCGAGCCTCACCACGCCGCTCCTCAAAAAGGAGGAGAAAGAGATAAAAGAGGAAGAAGAACTCGCCGCACCCGCCGCCGAAGCTCTCACAGCCTCCGAGATCGAAGAAATCATCTGCAAAGGCCACGAATACTGCCGCACCAAAAAGACCTTCGACGCCGGCCTCGACCCCAATAAGCAACCCATGCAGGTCGTCGAGATCACCACCGACTCCAAAGTCACCGACCATCTAGAGAAAGACGTCTATTATTTTCACGAGAATCGCGACATCACACCCTGCGAGCCCCTGGAATATTGGTTTATCCGACCCACCCTGATAAAAAAGGGTGATTCGAAGACCCAACCCGCACTTCTCACCCGCGCCTGCGGCGGCTCCGCTCCCCATTCCGTGACCGAAGGCGATAGCGTCACTGTCGAGCCCGGCCGATTCGAATTCTTCGAGGCGTCGAGCAGCGGCGTCATCTACACCGCCACAACGAGCGTCGAGCTTCCCTCACTTCAAGTCATCGAGCGCACCGAGGACTTCTGGGCCCGAAACCGCACGGAGTTTTACTCAAATACCTGGAATTGGCACGCATTGGCGGGCCGGAACAGCGGCTTCGACCCTTATTGCGAAAACGAAACCGGCGAATATGACGAGAATAATTTCGACACCCCAAACTTTGACTACCAACCCATCATCGTGACCCCGCTTCCCGCCGCGTATCGAAACGGCGGCTGGAAAGCCACCTCGCCTGGCTCATGCAGCACGACCGTCACCAGCCTGGGCACCCAACCGGGCGTCCTCGATACCGGCTATATCACCCATGGGAAACCGGGCGGCGCCCAGGACGCCTCCTTCAAAGTCGTCATGGCATCACCGACCGAAATCTATATCGAGGTTACCGACTCAAAACTCATCCACGACGCCCCAAATATTCTGCATACCGACCACCTCGAAATCTGGATGCGCAACGGATTTCTCTGCACGAAATCCTATAAAAACCTCTTCCAATGGGGCATCACCCTCGATGGAAAAGTCCATAATTTTCATGGTAAACACCCCAAACCGCCCACGGCCCAAACCAGCATCATGCAAAATAAGGACGGCACGCAAACTGCCCGCTTTAAGATCACCATCCCACCCCAATACGACGGCCTGAGCATCGTCTATAGCGACAGCGACGACGGCAAATCCCAGAATCGGCTCATCGCCACCAGCGCCGTCAAATACCGCGACCAATTTTCCATCGGTGCCGTCAGGAATATCGCGCCCGAGCGCGGAAGCTGCCAGGTCGAAAAGCAGAAGCTCGAATACGCCCCCAAACTACAGAAGCCAGGCAGCCCTATAATCTCACCGGACTAATCGCGGCCTTTTCCTTGCCACATAACCTTCCTTGCCACACAACGAGAAGAATTCGCGACCTCGCGCCCGACGTCTTTTGACGCCGGCTCAGCGCCCGCTGACAACGCGCGCCTAACGCACCAATTTTTAGCCTAAATGACTTGCCGCAGTCCCTGGTGTGCTTAACATATCGGGGCCGCTGGGAAGACTCTCGGTACGTAATCAAGAGCGCCGTCAACGCGTGCGCATGATAATTTTGGCTTGCCAATCTTTTCCTCCCTTTTAGGAGTATCAAAATGACCTGGACACTCGACCTCGCCCATTCAAAAGTCGGTTTTGCAGTGCGTCACCTGATGGTTAGCAAGGTGCGCGGCCAATTCAATAGCTTCAGCGCCGAGGTCGAAGTTGACCCGGACAACGTCGCCAATACCAAGGTGCGCGCAAGCATTGATGCCAGCAGCATCGACACCCGTAACGCCGACCGGGATAACCACCTTCGCTCGCCGGACTTCTTTAATGTTGAGGAATATCCGACGCTTGAATTTGAGAGCAGCGCCTTTCGCAGCAAAGGCGACGGAAAGATCGAAGTCGACGGGCAGCTGACGATCCGCGGCGAGTCGCACCCGATCACGCTGACCGGCGAGCAGCAGGGCCCGGCCGCCAACCCCTTTACGGGTCAGCGCACGGTGGGCTTTAGCCTGCACGGCGAAATCGACCGCGAGCTCTACGGGCTGACCTGGAATCAAGGGCTTGAAACCGGCGGCGTGATGGTCGGCAAGAAGGTCACCATCGAGATCGACGCGGAAGCCGTCGAAGGCTGACTCAGCGAGTCGCTCGCATCGCGGCCCGGGCGCACATGCGCCCGGGCCGCGCTGCCTCACACCCCATTCACCCATAAAATTTCAACGAACCAGATCAAGTTCCACATGGCAGAAATTTGTGGTATTTAGGATGTATACCAGCCGCCATGTAGGACAATGTAATCAACCCGGGGACATCTCCCCCCATGGGACCACAATGTGTGACATCGTGTCATGCTCCCATCGCCCTCCCCGGCGCGACCCAATAAATTTTTGCGACCAAAATATTCCCGCCGTCGCTTTGTTTAGGTGATATGCAGACTTCGAGCACTCGATGCTTTCTAACTGGCATTACCCTTGCTACAGATTAGGTGCGTGAAGTGTCACGAACCCACCCTTCTGGAGCAAGCAACAATGGCTCGGAATCTAATGCGATTAAGATGTCTGTTTTTTCTCTTCGCCGCCGTCACCTTTATCGGTTGTGGAATGACCGATGAAGAAGATGTGTCTTTCGACGGTCTTCCCCTTGAAGGGCATTCCGGCCCGGAATTTGAGCAGCGCCGCTCGGAGCTGAGCAATTTTTGCTCGGTGCGCGTCGACGGCTACGGCACGTTAAACGTCGAGGAAGAATACCTGGCTCAGATCGTCACCTGCGAGCACGCCGGAGCGCCGCTTGAGACGCTGAAGGCCCAGGCGATCGCCGCGCGCGGCTACGCCAAATACGTCGTCGACGTGGAGCGTCGCCCGCTGTCGCCGACCACCCGCGACCAGGCTTATAATTGTGGACGCGCCCCGACGGCCGACGCGCGCAGAGCTGTGCGCGAAACCTCGGGCATGGTCCTGACGCATAATGGCAAGATCTTCATGCCCTTTTATGTCGCAGGCTCCACCAACCTGAATACCAATTCCTGCCACGCTCGCGACAACGCCGGCACCCAAAAATACGTCACCTATAATGAGGGCCGCACCGGCGCCAGCGTGCAGGGAAGCCCGCTGGGCTGGATTGGAAGCCCGGCCAACCGCGGCGCGATGAGCCAGAACGGCTCGGCATGTCTTGCCCGAAAAGGCTGGAAGGCCGAGCGCATCCTGCGTTTCTGGTACGGCGATGATATGCGCGTGCACAAATTGGGCGGCTCCTGCGTGCACGCCGACACCGACCCGGATCTGGGCGGCGGCGGCGGCGTGACTCCGGACGAAGGTGACACCTGCGAAGACAGCGGTGGTGGCGCAAGCTCCAGCCGCCCGACGATCATTTCGCGATCCCAGTGGGGCGCCCGCGCGCCGCGCTCTAACCGCACCGCGCACACCCCGAACCGCATCACCATTCATCATACCGTGACCGCGAATAACCCGCGCGACGGAAAGGCCGCCGCTCGCCTGATTCAGAATATGCATATGAACGGCAACGGCTGGTCCGATGTCGGCTACCACTTTATGATCGACCAGAAAGGTAATATCTATGCGGGTAACCCGGTGGACCGTATGGGCGCGCATGTCGCCAACGGCAATACCGGCAATATCGGCATCAGCTTCTTGGGGCAATTCCATGCTCCGTATCAGGCGATCCCCGCCATTCAGCCCAGCCAGGCTTCGCTGAAAGCCGCCGGGCAGCTCGTAGGCTGGCTGGCCGATAAATATAATATCAATATTTCCACCTCCACGGTCATGGGTCATAGCGACCAGAATAATACCGCGTGCCCAGGCACCAATCTCTATAGCAAACTCGGCCAAATCCGTGATTATGGACGCAATGGCACCGGCGGCGGCGGCGGCGGCGAGTCCTGCGAGCCGGGCGGCGGACCCACCGAATTCAAGCATATTCGCGTGCGCCACGTCAGCAATAACCCCACCGGTCATAATGACACGATTGACGGCTTTGAGGTCGACAGCATCTTCGGCCAGAGCGCCAACGGAAATCACAACTATTTCGCTCAATCCACCAGCACGACCGGCACGGTGAGCAACGCGAACGCCGTGAAGGGCGCCCCCGATAACGATAGCTGCGACAACCGCTCCAGCAAGGTCGCGGGCGTTGAATCCGGCGGCGCGCTCATCGCCACCCTGGGCACCGCGCTTAAAGCGGGCGACAAAGTACGCGTCGTCCAGGCCAATTATCATACCGGCATGAACGACTGCGCGCCCAGCGGCACCGCCGAAATCGCGGTCTCGGCCGACAAGATCAACTGGATCGTCCTCGGAGAGGTCAGCGGCAATACCACCCTGACGGTGAAAAAATCCTATATCCAGTTCAGCAAACCGCTGGATTCGGCCAGCACCGGCCATAGCGTCGACTTCGCAGTCACCGCCTCCAGCGATATCACCCGCGTCGACTATCTGGCCGATGGCTGGAAGATGGGAAGCTCAAGCTCGGGCCCCAGCTTCGCCTTTAACTATAATATCCAATACGCCGGAGTGCGCGAGATTCAGGCGCGCGGCTATAACGCCAGCGGCAACCTGGTCGCCACCGACAAGATCTCCATCAAGGTCGCCAACGGCTCGACCCTGAAGATCACCACACCGACCAATGGCAGCCGGAGTAACCCCAACGTCTCCTTCAAAGCCTCGGCCTCCTCGGATATCACCCGCGTGGAGTACCTGGCCGACGATTGGTCGATGGGAAGCACCCGTCAGGGACCCGACTTCGCGTTTAGCTATCCCTTCCAATATACCGGATTGCGCGCCATCGAAGCGCGCGGCTATAATGCCGCGGGCAAACACGTCGCCTCCCATAAGATCAAGATCACCGTGGCGCGCGGCGGCTCCTCGCTCGACATCATCAGCCCGCTTGACGGCAGCAATAACGGGCGCGACGTGACCTTCAAGGCGCGCGCCTCCAGCGATATCGTCAAGGTCGAGTACCGGGCCGACGATTGGCCCATGGGCAACTCCACCAGCCGCTCCTCGTCGTTCTCGTTCAATTACGATTTCGACTATACCGGCACACGCGCCATCGAAGCGCGCGGCTATAACTCCGCCGGACGCGTGGTCGCCGTTGACCGGGTCAGCATTCGGGTCCGCGACAACCAGGCCTCCCTCACCTTCACGTCGCCGACCAACGGCAGCACCCACGGCCACCAGCTGCAGTTCGCGGTGCGCACGACGGGCAATATCGTCAAGGTCGAGTACTTCGCCGACGACTGGTCGCTGGGCTCAAGCAGCAATACCTCCACCTTCCCGCATAGCTATAATATTCAGTATGCGGGCGTGCGCCGACTCGAAGCGCGTGGCTATAACGCCGCCGGCAATATCGTCGCGACCGACCGCATCACCGTCACCGTCAAGAGCAGCGGCGGCGGTACCGATTCCGCGATGGCCAACGCCTTGGCGCGCGAAGGCGGCACCTGCTCGAGCGTCGGCAACGGCGGCGGCGGACCGCGCTGCAGCAATGGCCGCGGCGGCTACAGCACCGGCAGTTGCTGGGCCTATGTCAAAGCCGCCATGATTCGCGCCGGCCTGGCCACGCGCGCCGATATCGACCGCCTCGCCTCGCGCGTGGGCATGACCCCCTATAGCGTGCAGATCTCGGCCGCAGGATTCAAACGCGCCGCCGACCGCGCCTCAGCCAGCGTGCTGCGCGACACCATGGGCCTGAAGAAGGTGCATATGCCCGTCGGACAGGCGCCCGCCGGCGCCATCATCAACTGGGCAGCGGGCTGTCGCGGTGCGCACTCGCAATACGGTCATATCGAAATCGCCATGGGCGACGGCTACGCCTGCTCCGACTATTGCGGCAGACTGCGCGCCGACGCCACCTGCGCCAGTGTCTTCGTGGCGGTGGACTAACTCACCAGTCGGCACCCCGTGGAGCAATCCACGGGGCACCAAGCGAGTCGTTTAAATCAAAAGGTCAAACCACAAGGTGAAAGCAATGAATATGCATTATAAATATCAAACCATGAAACGCTCCACGCTTCGACTTATCATCGCCGCGCTTGCCGGGATGCTGCTGCTGGGCAGCGTCGGCTGCGATGAGTCAAAAGTCATCGAGTCGAATAATCAGAACGTCGATAATACCGACGAAAATGAGAACGAGGACGAGAACTCATCCGACGACGAAACCGACCCCTCCGATGAGCTTCCGGAGGGTGAGGACCCTGACCTGGCCATCAGCGACGACGAGAAGGTCGAAGTCCCAGTCGGCTTTATGAACGGCTCCTGGCGAGGGGGCTCCGGCGACCAAGACAAGCCGGCGGTCTACTTCGATACCTTCCAGGACGAAGGCGAGACCGTGGTCACGGGCGAGTATACGATGGGATTTGCCATCTATGAACTCCTAGACCAGGAATCGGGTGAAATCGACGAAGCCAGCTTCGACGGCGAGACGTTCACGGTCTATTGGAACCCCACCACCGACCGTGAAGAGATGTTCACCTTCGAGGGAACCCGGGTCGACGAGAATACCATCGAGGGCACCGTCACCGCGAAGCGCAATGTCGAGTTAAGTGTCCCGGTTACCCTGACACGCCGCACCGAATAGCCCCCCATTCCAGCAGCAACCAGCAAAGCCCCTGAGCGCGCGCCCCCACCCCGCGCTCAGGGGCTTTTTGCATCTATTTTATCCGCAGCACAAAGCTATAACCCCTCGGTGAGAGACTCGCGTCGTCGGGCGTGGAGCCGGCAACCACCAGGCGCCCCCGGCTGTCGAGCGCGGCGCGCGCGGCGTAAAACGCATAGGTCGGCTCATCCCACACGAAGACGCCCGGCGTCTGGGCCTGCGCGGCGAAGCTCTCGTCGAGCGTCCCATCCGCCAGCAGGCGCACCACCAGCAGCTCGCCGGCCAAAAACGCCGGGTCAGGATGTGTGGTCGCAGAACCTGTGACGAGGATCTTCCCGTTGGTTTGCAAGTTGATGGCGCGAGCGGCCGCGTCGAAGCCGCCGAGGATATAGGTGCCCGCCTGGGCGAAATCCGCGTCGACCGTGCCATCAGCCGCAAGCGCGTGGACGAAGAATCGCGACTGCTCGGGAGCGGAAGCATCCTGCGTTTTTCCGACGACGAAGATGCGCCCGTCCTCTGGCGCCACCGCGAAGTCGAAGACTTCGTGGCTTGCAGAATTGGGAAGCTCAAGTTTCAGCGCGTGGGTGGCCCCAGCGGCAAAATCCTGGTCAATGCGTCCGTTGGGATGAAAGCGCAAAAGATACCCAATTTGCTTTCCCGTTCGCAGATCGACGGCGTCGATGAGCGCGAGAATCTTGCGATCTTCGAGAACGGTAAGTTCGCGGATTTTGGCGTAAAGCATCGCCCCATCGGCATTCATATCGTGCAGCCAAATCCCGGGCGTCTCGGCGCTATCTCCGAAGTCCGCATCCAGCGACCCATCGGGGAGCAGGCGCATCAATAGCGGAGTAATGACATTATTGGCGCCGATCTGCCCGCCCACCAGAATCGTATCGTCGGCCAGGACTTTGAGCGTCCAGCACAGGCTATTGGGCGCGTCGCCAGGCACCTGAAAATACGCGCGCCCGGGCATCTGCGGGTCATTGCCAAATGTCGGATCGGGACTGCCATCGGGGTTCAGGCGCGCGACCACCAGATCCGAGCGCCCCAGGGTTTCGCCGCGCCGATTTCCACAAATAAGACTCTTTCCATCCGCCTGAATCGCCCCGGCAAGCACCAGAATCTCGCTGGAAGGCGGGCCGAAGTCGAGCGTCTGAACCCCGCCCACACCAAACGTGGAATCAAGCAAGCCGGACTCGCCAAGGCGCGCCGCATACATCGCCGCATCCTCGCCCTTGACCCGCCCCCGGCCGGCGATGAGCACCGCGTCATCGGGCGCAAGCATCAGCGCGCTGCCATCGCTTCGCAGGTCCGTCGGCCCCACAAAAAGCCCCGGCATCGGAAGCCCCGCCGAAAAGCTCAGATCCAACTCACCGATGGCCTCGCCAGGCTCCACCGGGTCGGTCGAATCCGGAGTGTCGGCATCGCTCGCCCCGTCTTCGCCCGCCGCGTCCTCTTGCACGTCCTGGGCCTGGGCATCTTCGTCGCGCGCATCGTCGCCGCTCTCGCGCACATCTTCGGTGGCCGTGTCATCACCCGCATCCGACAACCCCGCGTCCGCGCGCGCGTCCGAATCGCGCGCCTTATCGCCGCCGCAAGCGGCGAGCACCGAACCCAGAAGAAAAAGCACCAGAAGACGTTTTATAGCATGAAAATTGGACATCATTCGACTCGCAAAAGTAGGCATTTACCCGGAGAAATGAACGAGTCGTCCTAACGAAATCGGATGTCTTTGTCGATACTGCGCCCGCGCGCCAAACTCTAATCCGTGCGAAATTTTATAGTCGCGTAGCCGCGCACCGGGCGATGGTCGGAGCAAATGCCGGTGCAATCATTCGGGATATTGAGCGTGTCGGCGCGATAGGCGCCATTTAGGATGCGATTGGCGCGCACGAAAATATAATCGATTTTTCGCCCCTGATTGCACGGCCCGCCGTTGCTCCCCGGCAGCGAGCGCTCGCCGTATCCCCTGCAGTGATTCGGGTCATTATCGTCGAGCTCGCGATACTTGCCGCGATTATTGGGATTATTCGGGGTATTGGCGCCCGCGGCGTACATCGCATTGAGCCCGGCGTCGTTCGGAAGCAGATTAAAATCCCCGCCGATGATGACGCTCGCGCTTCGATTGAACCACCAATTTTCAATGCGCGTAATCACACGGTTCAACTGGCGGCGAGCCTTGGTATCGCCGGGCGACAGATGCGCGGTGCATACCCGAAGTCGTCGGCCGACCTGGCGCCCGCACAAAAGATAACGCTTGCCCCACTGGTCCTCGCCAACTTCGTCGCGAGTGATGGCCTCGATATTGCGCCGACTGAAAATCGCACTGCCCACCCGCGAGCCGCCGCTGCCCTGAAAGGCCGAGAATCGCGCCGAATCACTCTTATTCCAATACACCTGAAGCGCGTCGCGGATCGCCGTATATTGGGCCGGGCACACCTCATTGAGGCTGATGAAGTCGATGCGATTGGGCGCATCTCGAACAAATCGCATCACCGCGCGCCGAATCTTCGCGGTCGCGCAATTATTCTCCTTTCCGCCGGCGATATTCCAATGCAACGTCCCGAAAGTGGTCGTCGAAACCGGATTGGGAGGATCGGGCGTGTCCGGGGGATCGGGCGTGTCCGGCGGATCGGGCGTGTCCGGCGGATCAGGCGGCGCGACGATATCCGGCTGGGGCGCGCCCGCGTCCTCGCCCGTCGAGATATCCTCGCCAACCCAAATATCCTCGCCGAATATATCCGCGTCGTGGGCATCCTCGACGCGCACATCAAACCCCACGTCGAAGCGATCCGTGTCCAAGTCCGGTGAGTCCACATCTTCGGGCGACACGTCGTCCGCGCCGATATCACCATCGATGCTCACATCGTTATCCTCAAGCCAACCCTTCGAAACTTTGCCCGACCCGCAGCCCAGAAACCACAGCGCCAGACATCCCAGCGCGACGATAAATATTCGATTTCTCATGGCGCAATCCCGCAGCGATCGGATAATGCTCAGGCATCGAAGCAACCCTCAGACAATTCTCATAGAATACGCCCCAGGGCTCCGGCGCGTCAATTATTGCGCGCGCTCCTCGGCCTCGCTTTGGCGCAGGTAATTCTGGGCGAGCACCGCGCAGACCATGAGCTGAATCTGATGGAAGATCATCAGTGGCAGCAATATTGGCCCGATTGCGCCCGCCCCAAATAACACGCTCGCCATGGGAACGCCGTTGGCCAGGCTCTTCTTGGAGCCGCAGAAGACGATGGTGACCTCGTCGGCGCGCGCAAAACCCAGCCGGCGCGTCGACCATATATTCATACTCAGCACGACGGCCAAAAGAAGCACACATACCAGCAAAAGCCAGGCCAGTGAGCCAAGGCCGACGGTCTTCCACAAACCGGCAATGACCGACTCGCTAAACGCGGTATAGACCACCAGAAGGATCGAGCCCTGGTCGACCACGCGCACAAGTTTGGGGTGGCGACTCATCCATTCTGCGAGCAGCGGGCGCATCAAATGACCGAGCACAAAGGGCAGTAAAATCTGCAGGCTGATGCGGCCAATGGCGCGCAAAAGCGAGCCGCTTCCGCCAAGCGCCGAGATATCGGCTTGCAGCAAGAATTGCAGCAAAAGCGGCGTGATCACAATCCCCAAAACGCTCGAAGCCGACGCCGCGCAAACCGCCGCCGGCACATTTCCGCGCGCAATCGAGGTAAAGGCAATCGCCGATTGCACCGTCCCGGGCAGCACGCAAAGATAGAGCACGCCGGTATAAAGCGCCTCGCCCAATAATGGCCGCAAAAGCGGGCCCATCGCCCATCCGAGCAGCGGAAAAATCACAAAAGTCCACCCAAAGATCAGCGCGTGCAAGCGCCAGTGCGTCGCCCCGGCAATGATCGCCTGGCGCGACAACTTCGCCCCGTGCAAAAAGAAGAGCAGCACGATCGCCGCGGTGGTCAGATGCTCGAAAAATACCGCGCCCTGCCCGTGCGCCGGAATCAGCGTGGCCGCCGCGACCACCGCGATGAGCGTGAGCGTAAAGCGGTCAAATAATAGCCGCAGCTTCGGGAGCACGCGTTTCAGACGTTCGGGCATATGATAGCTTGAGGTGGAAGGGGCAAGGCGGGGGTATCATAGTGGCGAATAACGCGCGGGCAAGCCCGGCACAAATCGCACCGAACTATTGCCTCTGGGGTCGCGCTCTGGTATACACTGCGTATACCGCGCTCAAATCCCTTGAGCGTCCAGCCAAGACAGACACGATGCAAACCTTCGACTACGATAACCTCAAGATTCGCTATCTGCGCACCGGCAGCGGCCCGCCCATTGTCATGCTGCATAACGGCGGCACCTCCCACGCGATCTGGACTGATCTCATCGCGCTGCTGGACGGATACGAGATCTTCGCGCTCGACCTGCTGGGTTTTGGCGAGTCCTCCAAGCCCGAATCGGGCTATGAGTTGGAGCGATATGTGGCAATCCTCGGGGCATTTATCGACGCGCACGGGCTGGCGCCAACCTACCTTGTGGGCAATTGCATGGGCAGCGCCACCAGCCTGGCCTTTGCCATGGAGCGCCCCGAAGCGGTCCGCTCGATGGTGCTGATCAATACGCTGACGACCCATACCTTTAGCGGCGGGCTCTACGCGCCGATGAGCGTGCTGCCCAAACGCGCGCCCGCGCTGGTCTCTGCTCTGTCGAAAATCCCGCTGGGCGCGCGCCTTGGCCAATTCGGGGTGCGCTCCCAGATTGGGCGCTACGGGCGCGAGCGCGAGATCGACAAACGCCCGGAGCTTGCGGCCTGCTACGCCAGCTCCACCCAGTCGCGCTCCCTGCTGCGCGTGCTCGCCGATATCCCGAATTACGCGCGCCTTGACCGCTTTGAGGCACCCGCCGATTTTCCGCCGATCTGTAGCATATGGGGCGCGCAAAATAAGGTGCTTCGGGCAGCCAAAGGACGCGCCCTGGTGGGGACGCTTCGCCCCGCCCGCCAGGAATGGCTGGCGGGCTGCGGGCACCTGCCGATGCTCGAGCGACCGGAGCAGGTCGCGGGCATTATTCACGAATTCTTTTCCCACGTCTCCGCCGACGCATAGGCCCTAAAATGATCTTTGAGAATGATATCTTCGACCTCGCCTCTGCGGTAGGCGCAGTCGCCCAAGAAAACCCCGAGCGCCTGGCCGTCATCGAGTCGAAGGGCCGCGGCAGCGACGGGCGGCGCATCTATGCGCACTATTCCTACCAGCAATTATCCTTCGACGCGGAGTCGGTCGCCCAGGGGCTGCGCGAAACGGGCATCTCGGAGCGCACGCGCACCGTCTTCATGGCGCCTCCCGGCTATGAGGCGTGCGTCCTCTATGTTGCGCTGACCCGGGTCGGCGCGACCCTTATTATGATCGATCCGTCGGTCGGGCTTCAGAATGTCGGGGAGCGGCTGCGCCGCCTTCGGCCCGAGGCCTTTGTCGGCATTCCGCTTGCGCATGTGGCGCGCGTCATCTTCGGCTGGGGGCCGCGGGTCTTCACCAAGGCCATCGTGGTGGGCGACGACTCGTTTTTCCCCGGCGCGCACACCCTGGCCTCGCTGCGGCGAACGCCCCCCGAAACCCCGCGAAAGGCGCAAGTCACCCCCGACGATCCCATGACGGTGCTCTATACCACCGGCAGCACCGGCCCGGCCAAACCCGCGCTTTATACCCATCGCAATTTCTGCGGGGTCTTTCGAATCGTGCATAAAAGTTGGGGGTTTGACCGGGCCAAGACGCCCCCGGTGGACCTCGCTGCGTTCCCGGCCTTCTTTATCGTGGGGCTAAGCGCCGGCGGAACCGTGGTCACCCCGCCGATCAACTTCACCCGCGAGACCCCGGCCGACAACGATCCGGCCGCGGTCCTGGAGGTCATCGAAGACTGCCAGGTGCGCTCGCTCTTCGGCTCGCCGGTGCTGCTGGAGAATCTGGCGCGCCATGCCGAGGCCCGGGGCATCACCATCCCGTCGCTGGAAGTCGTCATTGGCGGCGGCGCGCCGATCACCGGCCCGGCGATGCGCGCGCTGACAAAAATGATGCCCAACGGCGAGATTTACGCCAATTACGGCGCCACCGAGGCGCTGCCCTCCACCGTGCTCAGCGCGCGCGAAACCCTCGACGAGACCTGGGAGAAAACCGAGGCGGGCGCGGGCATCTGCGTCGGGCGCCCGTTTCCCGGCGTCGAACTTCAAATCGCGAAGATCCAGGACGATATCGCCACCGATTTCGAGGCGCTACCCGACGGCGAAATCGGCGAGATTCTGGTGCGCAGCCCGCATATCAGCGTGGGCTATTTGGATGACCCGCAGAGCACGCGAAAGAATAAACTCGGCGACTGGCACCGCATCGGCGACGCCGGCTACGTCGACGAAAAGGGGCGCCTGTGGGTGGTCGGGCGCGTAAGCCAGCGCGTTGCCGGGCCAAATGGCCCGATCTTCCCGCTATTATGCGAGCCGATCTTCAACGCCCACCCCCAGGTCAAGCGAAGCGGGCTGGTCGGGGTGCCCGGGCGCGCCAGCCAACAGGCCGTCATCTGTGTCGAAGCACTGCCCGGCGCCGAGACCAAGGCGCTGCGCACCCAACTGCTGCGCCTGGCCAATCGCCATGCGGTTTCCCGCGAGATCACCCAGGTGCTCTTCATCGATCATCTGCCGGTCGATCCCCGGCATAACTCAAAGATCGCGCGCCCCGAACTGGCTAAATGGGCGGCAAAACGGATGAAAAAAGCTGCCAGAACCGTCGCGTAACTATTATTTTTTTCTCTTCAAGAATGGACCTTAACATGAATAAATATTTGGTGCGCTTAAGCATCCTCCTCGCCTGCACATTGATGGCCTGCGGCTCGGACGCAGACTCTGGGGGAAACGATTATCTCGAGGAGGCCGACACCCAGGAAGACGCCGCCGACAGCGAAACCGAGCGCGACGCCGCAGAAGGCGACGCCGGCTTTTTTGACGCCGATGACCCCAATTCCGACGCGCCCGATGTCCACGACCCCACGAACGACGCCGACGCAACCTCCGACACCGGCGACGAGGAAGATGCCACCCCTCAAATGCCCCTCTTTGAGTGCCCCGCCGGCAGCACGGTGGTCGACGGGTGGAATACGCTGATGGTGGACGGCGTCGAGCGCGCCTACCACGTCGATCTTCCGTCCAATACCAGCACCCAGCCGGGCATGATTTTCGCCTTCCACGGCTTTAGCGGCACGACCTCGCCCGAGGCCGATACCCAACGCTTTCGCGGCATCGTCAAGGATGACCTGGGCGTCGCCCCCGACGCGCGCGCCGACCTGCCGTTTATCCTGGTGCTATTTGAAGACACCAATCTTCAGCCGCTTAACGGGCTGGACTGGGATATCCGCACCGATTCGCCCAATGTCGATCTTCCCGTCTTCGAGGCCACCGTCGGCTGCCTGCAGGAGCACCAGAATGCCGACCCCGACAAGATCTTTGCCTTCGGCTTTAGCGCGGGCGCGGTCTTTGCCAACCTGATCCACACCCTCTACCCGGAATTCGTGCGCGCCATCGTCAGCGAGTCGGGCCTGTGGCTCAACGAGGCGGGCAATCTGGGAGTTGCTCTAGATGCCACCCTGGGGCTGGATATCGTCGATTGGGATTGGCCCGAGCTTGGGCCGATCGCCTCGGGGGACGCCGCGGTGCTCATCACCCGCGGCGGCCCGCGCGATACCGTGCCGGGCACCCCCGGCCAGGCAAGCCTTGACGACGCCGGCGTCTTCGCGCGCGACTGGCTGCAGGCCAACGGGCGCGTGGTCATCGACTGCCCGCATAACGGCGGTCATACCCTGCACCCGCAGGTGCGCGGCGAGGTGATTCTGGAGTTCTTCGCCGCCCATGCAACCCCCGGGCCGTCGCCGCTGCTCACTGGCGACCTCGCCGGTCTGCCCGCAAGCTGCTCTGTGTTACTCCCCGAATAAATCCCCATGATCCGACGCGAATCGCAGGTAAATCCTGCGATTCGCGCGAACTCCGCATGTCGCGACGATCACCGGTTGCATAAAATCGCAATATTGCACGAATTGGATAACGTAGTTCCCCCCAAAAACAGAGTTGAAGAAACCCCCTCGCTCCTGCTAATATACATGCTGTATCTGAATTTCTAATTAACCGCCCTTCAGATGGCCGGGAGCAATTTATGAATGCATCAAAGCTCTGTCGCTCAAGGTATACAGTCTATATACTTTTGTTGCTCTTCGTATTACTTCATGGCTGCGCGGAATCGGGTTCGATGACCCTATCGCACCCCGACGACGATGCTTGGAGCCTCGACTCGGGCCGAGCTGATTCCGAGCATCCCGACGATGAAGATCCAACGGTCGACACTCCCGACGCCGAGCAACCCGGCGACTTCGACACCTATGATCCCGGTGTGCCTGACGTCTCCACCCCCGATACTTCGCTCCCCCACAATCCGGTGGACGCCGGCGATCAAGACCCCGATATCTCGGAGCCCGATGCGTCGCAGCCTGACGTGAAGGACCCTGGATATCCCGATATTGGCGAACCCGATGTGGTCGAAGAGCCGTATGACCCCATCGACTGGTTTACGCCGCACCCGCCGGTCACCAAGACCCCGCACGATCAGTGGAAGTATGTCCCCGTAGAGGGCGCGGTCTGCGCCAACGGCGACCAGAGCGGCTTCTTTATCAACTTCTCGCATACCAGCAGCGACGTGCTGATCTTCCTGCTCGGCGGGGGCATCTGCTACGACGACCCGAGCTGCCTGCTGCACGTCGGCCTGGTCAACAACGGCATGGGCGGCGACCCCTATAATTGGTGGATGCAACAAGGCGCGCGCCACACCGGAGTCTTCCAGCGCCACAACCCCGAGAACCCCTTTAAAGACGCAAGCTACGTAGTCCTTCCTCATTGCACGGTCGACTTCCATGCCGCCAATAAGGAATCGACCTACGCCTCGACCGGCACCATCCAGCAGCGCGGCTATCGCAACGTCCAACTCGCCATGAACCATGTCGTTCCGACCTTTGCGAACCCCGACCGAAACGTGACCATCGCCGGATTCAGCGCCGGCGGCGTGGGGACCCTGGCCAATTACCACCAGATCGCCTCGGCCTTCGAGTCCTACGGGCATCAACCGCCCTTCATGATCAACGATAGCGGCCCCATCCAGACCCGCCCGTTCTTCTCGCTCAACAGCCATAACGCGCTGCGCGGGGGGTGGAACCTGTCCGATACCATCGACCCGTGGTGCGAAACCTGCGCCGACCAGGGCTATCACGAGACGCTCTACTGGATTCATCAATTGCACCCGGGCGTGCGCACGTCGCTCATCACCGCCTACGGCGATATGGTCGTCATGGGACTTTACGGGCTCTTCGACGTGGGAAATGTCGGCCACTTCCAGATCGACATCATCCCGACGCCCCCCTTCAGCTATACCTATATGAGGCCCGGGCTCGACGCGTTTCGTGCCTGGTCCGAGGGCTTCCCCACCGCGGGAATGCACCGAAATCTGCTCTACCACTGGGGCGACCGGCACGGCGCGCTGATGGTTGCCCCCATCAGCGAGGCCCATACCCCGGCGATCGTTCCGTTTTTGAACGCCCAGCTCAACCGCAATGATCCCTACTGGTTCTCCCCGCATTATTGAGCAACGCCATAGATCATCGACGCGTCGATGATCTATGGCGTTGCGGCTATTCTTGCCATAAAATCCCTCTTATGTTTTTTGACGGAAAGCATATTAGGGAGCAGTCAGCGTTCAGTTGGATTATGAAAAATCAACGGCGGCGACGTCTTTAATCGGAGCGAGGCTCTCGGGGCCTCGCAGAGAGTCATTTGCTTGCCAGCCCCAGAGGGGCCGGCTCCGAATTAAGTGAACCTACTGAACGCTTATAGGGAGCATTTATGAATTTTGATGCACATGACTATATTCGCCGCCTCACAAAAATGGTTGAGGCACTCAAGCAAGCCGAAGGAGTGCGCGTGACTCACTTTTCGGTGCAACCCGGCGCCACACCCGCGGAAATCGCAGCCGCGCAAGAAGCGCTGGGACGGGCGCTGCCGGCCACACTTCGCGCGCTCTACGAGGCCGCCAACGGGGTGCAGCTTTTGTGGACCCACGAGGATCATGTCGATTTCAACCCAGATGATGACACGCCATTTAGCGACACCTGGTTAGCCCAGGACAGCGTGAGCGAGAATGAGGCGCAGGTCGGTGCAATCGCCCTGGTAACCCTCGGTGAGCTCACGAAGCGCTACGACTGGATCGACCGGCCCCTGTGGATTATCGACACGTTTAGCTTCTTTAACTGGAGCGCCGTCGAGATTCCCACCGACGATGCCACGCCCATTGAGGATCCTTTCGTGCGCGTAGGCGACGACCATAACGCGACATTCGAGGACTGCCGGCCGATTCGCCTGTCCTCCTATCTCGAGCTCACGCTGGCGTTGCACGGCTCAATCACCGCGCGAAGACAAGCCCTTACCGGCTATCGTGCGGCCTCCCAGCCCGAGCTTGTGCACGCCCCGACGCCTCCGCTCCCGCTCGAAGAAATACTGACCAAAGAAGCGCTCGGGCGCTGACCTGAACGCGCCCGCAAGCACCCTTAGCGAAGACGCACCAGCGCAAAATCGCTGCCGCCCTCGACGCTCCAACTGCTTCCGGCCGCCATCAGTTGACCGGACGCATCGAGCGCAAGCGCGTGGAACGCTGAGCTATGCGGGCTAAGCTCCATCACCATGCGCCCGGCGTCGCCAAAGCCGGCGTCGGGGCGGCCGTCGGCGCCCCAGCGAAATAAAGTCGCCTGCTGGCGCAGCCGGTTGCCGGTCGCGCTGCCCACCGTGATCGCGCCGTCCGAGCCAAGCGCCAACCCGATCGGAAGGTTCGCCATGGTGCGCACCTCAAACGTCGCCACGCCCGCCTGGGCAAAGCCCGCATCCAGGCGCCCGTCTGCCAGATGACGGCGCACCTGCAAGCGTGTGACGCCGGTTTCCATCTCATCGCTCTCGGGCGCCATAGCGACCACCACCACCCGCTCCCCGTCGGCGCCCATCGCCGCGAGCGCGCCGGCCCCCTCGACGATCCCCTGCTCGCCAAATGATGCGACCAGGACGCCATGTGTATCGAATCGCAACAGGCGATTATCGCCCGCCACCAGAAGATCCCCATCGGGCATGGCGAGGAGTTGCATCGGGTCGGCGCCTCCGATCATGTCGGCTTCCAGGGGCATGAAGACCAGCCCGTCTTGCCCCCAATTCGGATCGATTTCGCCGGCTGTGTCGAGCCGCATTACGCCCATATAAAAGCCCTCGTTGGCGCGAAAAAAACCACCCAGATAAAGATGCTCATCGTCCACCAGCAACATCGCGCGAGTCTGGGCAAAATCCGCCTGCAGCAGCAGGCCTGCAGCGAAAGGCTCGCTGCCAAAGTCTTCGCTGGGTAGCCCGTCAGATTCCAGGCGCGTGACGTCAAAGCCGATAGGCGAAGAAGGTGTCGAAAGACCGCCGACGAAGATGCGCCCCTGGGAGTCGAGGTCAATCCGATGCGGGGTCGACGGCCCGCTCAAACCAAAATAGCTTCCCTGCCAATCGCCAAAGGTCGCGTCCACGTCGCCCTGGGCACTAAAGCGCGTGATCGTGGTGCCTCCGGAGACCGCGCCGTGGCCGGCGACGACGATCTTTCCGTCGGCCTGAATCGCGAGCGCCGTGGCGCGCTGCACCCTGCGGCCGGCTTGCAATGGCGGGCTGGCAAAACCCGGGTCGTGGGTGCCATCGGGGAGCAAGCGGCGAAAACCCGATAGCCCCACCGACACGATCTTCTGGTCGGGCTGCAGCGCCACCCCGAGGGTGTCATTCATATTGCTTCCGAACACGCCATCCTCGCTAAAGCTCGGGTCCAGCGCCCCCTGGCTGTCCAGGCGCGTCATCGAAGCAGGCGCGTATCCGGGCCAGGACGCGTAGCCCACGGCGACCACCTTGCCATCGGCCTGCGCCACAGCGTCAAACGCCTGAGCGCTCGGCCCACGGTCCGTCACCCAGCCCGCGTCGCCAAAGCCCGGGTCAGGCACGCCGTCGGCCAAAAATCGCCCAACCGCCAGCGCTGTGCCTTCTTCTTCTTCGAGCAACGGGCGCATGCCGACAAGGTAGATCGACCCGTCCGGCGCGAGCGCCACCGCATTGCCGAGCGCCTGTCCACGGACGGGATGCGCATCGGTTGCAACGCCCGTGCCGTCGCCGAAGGCCTGGTCGAGCGCACCGTCGGGCGTCAGGCGCGCCACGGCCAGACCCGCTCCCGGATTGCAGCAATGCTGCCCGGCGAGGATAAGGCGGTCGTCGGGCATCGCCGCGATGCTGTGTCCGAACTGAAAACCCGTGCTCAGGCCGGGATTCATCTGGCCGTCGACCCCGAATTCAGGGTCCAGGACACCCGCAGCGCTTAAGCGAAGAATCACTGCTCCATTATCGCTTGCGCCAACGATGATTTTTCCGTCCGACTGCGTCACGATACTCAGGGCCTTGCTGGCAAGTGACTGCGACGCGGGCGCGTAAATCCCCGCATCTGCAAATTGCGTATCCAGCTCGCCATTTGCCTTGAGCTTCACCACGATCATCTGCGGAAGTGAGCTTGCGATGGGGTAGAAATAACTCGCTATGAGCACGCCCCCGTCGCCGGCAAGCGCAACGCTGCCTTCGTGATATTGAAAGGAGCTTTGCGCCTGACCGAAGGGCAAAAACTTATAGCCGCCCGACCCGAATCCGGCATCGAGCTCGCCGCCGGGCATCACGCGCACCACGACCATTCCTTCAAAGTTGCGCCCGAAGCCGACCAGCTTGCCGTCGGGCTGCACCACGACATCCCACAGCGCGCTGAGCGAGCCCGACGCACCTGCGGCCGTCACCATTCCGCCGCTGCCAAAGCTCGGGTCGAGCGCATCGACCGACGGGATAAAAGGCGCCTGGCCCGTGTCACGGGTGCTCGCATCTTCACCGGTATCGACCCCAAACCCGGTGTCTGTCGATGAATGACCCGCGTCGGATGTCCTCCCCGCGCGCCTATCATCTGCGCAGCCCAGGCCAAACGCCGCACATACAGCCAATACCCACATGATTCGCATCGATATCATCATCGTTTCGCCTGAAGTTGGTTGGTTTTGATCGACCGGCTTTTGTCGCATATCCACCCCGGCGCGACCACCTTGAGCGGTACCCGAATCCGACGATTGTGCGGGCGCGTCACGACTTCAAGAATTGATAGAGCTCGCCCATCAGATAGAATTTTTCGGCGGTATCGACCCGCCAGTGCATCGTGACCCGCCGGCCATCGGCGAGCCGGATCTCCATAAGATAGACCGTGAGGCCGGTGCGAAAGTCATGGGGTCCGCGCCAGCTTAATACCGGGTCATGCGCGCGTTTGGGATACCGAGCAAGCACCACGCCCACCGACTCAACCTCGCTGCGCGCGACCTCGATGCGCACCGGCCAGCCGTGCGAGAAGCTCGTATAGCGCAGGTGGCTGGCGTCGACGCGAAGCCGCGGTTTGATCCAATGCGATAATAGCGTCTGAAATTGCAGCCAGCCCAGGTAGCCTATCCACAGCCCTATGGTGAGCGCGAAGATGCACATGATAAGCCCGATATAAACGTCCTGCTTCAGAAGCCCGACGATGATCGGTGAGAACAGGCACCCCAGCCCAAGCGGCACCAATACCAGCGCGCCCAGCGCGTGGCCGATCATATGAAGGGCGGAGCGCGGCATGCGCATCACGAGCACTCCGCGGCGCTTGCTCACCCGTGCGCGGGGGCGCCTCGGCTCCTCGAGGCGCCCGGCGGCCTGGCTTCGCGCGGCGACCGCATACGCCGGGCACCCGCGCTCGCCGGCGAAGATCTCGGCGGTGCCCGCCCGGGTCTTCGCGTCGACGATGGCGCGCATATCGGCGAACCGGTAGGGAGTGCCCTCCGAGCGGTAGCGCTGCATTTGCGTCGCGGTCGGCCAGCGCTCAAATTCCTGTTGCACCTGCGCCAGATGCTCACGCTGCTTGAGGGCATCTTCTTCGGCCCGATCCCTTGAGCGCCGCCGCGAAATAATGGGAGCGAGCGCATACCTGGCCAATTCAGCCGACTTGAAGCGATCTTCGACCTGCGGTGCGCACAGATGCTCCAGAAAACCCGCGAAATCCTCTCCTATCTGGACGCGCTCGCGAAACTCAAGGCGTTGGCCATCCCCGTAGAGTTCGACCGGCGAAAGATGCGAGAGCAGGCAGACCGCGCTTGCCCCCAGCGCGTAGAGATCGCTGGCCGCCAGCGCGCGCCCCATTAACTGCTCCAGCGGCGCGTACCCGCTGGTGCCGATCACCGTGGAGCTTCCCGAGTCGCGCACCACCGTCTCGCGCACCGCGCCGAAGTCGACCAGAAAGTAGCGCTTATCATGCGCGCGCAAGATGATATTCGACGGCTTGATATCCCGGTGAATCACCTGCGGCTCGCGCGCGTGCAGGCGCTCCAGGATGGCGAGTATCTGCGTGAGAAACTCCAGGACCTCATCCTCGCTAAACAGCCTGCCCTGGTCGATGAGCTGTTGCAGGGTGTCACCCTCGACATATTCCTGAACCAGATAGCAACCCGCCAATCGGCCAGTGGCATCGTCCTGGCTAAAATAATCGATATAGCGCGGCACTCCCGGCATCTGGAGGGTGGCGAGGACGCGCGCCTCGCGCTCAAAGAGCTCGAGCGCCTTGATGCGATCGATCTGCCCGAAGTCGAGCTCCTTGATGGCCACCTCGCGCCCGCCGACGATCTCACGGCCTAAAAGCGTGCGCCCCTGGGCGCCGCGGCCCAGCTCGTTGAGCACCTCATAGCGCCCGTCGCCCAACGTCACGGGGAAGTCTGTTACGCTCCAGTCGTCATTGCGCATGGATTTGGCTCACCACTTAAAATACCGCTCAATTACATATTATGCTGCGCCTTAATAATCGCGCAAATATGCCTGAATAACCTTAATTACCTCGGCGAGCTCGGCGTTTTTGTCGATCACGACATACCGGCTCGTCTTGCCGTAATCGACGCAGAATTCATGATGCGCGCCGGATTTATCGGTTATTTGCAGGCTCATCTGATAGCGGCGACTTTTGGCCGGGGCGAGCGCCTGCGCCGCATCATCGACGGCTCGCATGCCGCCTGGCCGGCCGATGCGCACCACTTGCTCGCGCGGGATCGACCAGACAACTCGCCGCGGCGCGCGCCAGTGACCCAGGCCAAAGTGGCTCTGCCGGCGCAGCTCGACGTGGGTCGGCGATATGACCAGCAACTTTCGGGGCTGGTTCACCCCCAGCCATCCCTCCAATAGACCCCAGACGCTCGAATACGTGACGGGCACCGCCGCGAGGGCGATGATTGATTTGGCCAAGAGCGAGGTCTGCGGCCATAACCACTCGACGCCAAAAGAATAGATAATCACCGCCAGCACCGCATAGAACACGCTGAAGCGCGGCCGGCCGAAAAGCTCAACCTGCAACTCCTCGCCGTGCATCCGGACGCGGATATCATCGTAGTGCCTGCCCGAGGCGTCGTAGACCTCATTCGGGGCGCGGCGCAGCGCCTGGGCGGGGGCGATTCGCGCGGGCAGTGCGTGCCCGGCGAGCAGGGCGCGCACCTGGGCAACATCCTGGGCACGCGCGTCGACCTGTGGCTGAAGCATCGCGCGCAAAACGCCTTGCAGATGCTCCGAAATCGACACCGCATGCTCAAACTGAATCTGGTTTCGCACCGCGGGCAGCCGCCAGGGCTCGACCCCGCTGGCAAGATGCACCGCGGTTGCCCCCAGCGCGTAGATATCGCTTGCGGGCACCGCCTTGCCGAAGAGTTGCTCCGGCGGCATATACCCCGTGGTGCCCGCGACCGTCGTCCCACCGACCCGCCCGCCAATTATGGTCTGCACCGCATCGAAGTCGACGAGTATATACGCCCCGTCGGGAGCAACCATAATATTGGAGGGCTTGATATCCCGGTGCACCACCGGCGGGCTGGACCCGTGCAGATACTCGAGAATCCCGAGCATCGACTCCAGAAATTCGCGCAGCGCCGCATCCCCAAACTTCCCGTCTCGCGCCAGCTTCTCGCCGAGTTCGATCCCTTCGACAAACTCCTGGACCAGGTAAAAGCGGTGGGCAGCGTCGTCGAAAAAGACGTCGTGAAAGCGCGGGATTTGCGGATGGTCGAGCTCTTTAAGCGCACGCGCGCCGCGCTCAAAGAGCTCGACCTCCTTCCAGTCTTCGGCCGCAGCAAGGTCCAGTTCCTTGAGCACGACCTTCTGCCCCGGGCGCGCCAGCTCCTCGGCAAGCACGGTGCGGGCGAGCAGCGAGCTGCCAAGCTCGCGGACCACGCGCCAGCGCTTTGCAATCGACGGCGCGACACTCATAGCATTCTCATTTGCTCGGAAAAAAAGACCCGCAAAAGCGCGCCACTAAGTCCGGGATTAGCCAAGATTGAGGCGCTCGACATCCTTTAAAACCTCTGCGGCGTGCAGGCCCGGGTCGACGTCGGGGTAGACCGCGCGAATGACCCCTTCGGCGTCAATTAGAAAACTCACCCGCGGCAGCATCCCCATGCGCTTCTCAATACCGAAGGCCGCGGCGAGCTCGGCCTGGGTATCGGCCAGCAGTGGGAAGGGAAGTGAGTGCTCATCGGCGAACTCCTTATGCGAGGCGACATCATCGATGCTCACGCCGACGACCGCGACGCGCGCCTGCTCATAGGACTCCCAGACGTCTCGGAAGCTGCACGCCTCGGTGGTGCAACCCGGCGTGGCGTCTTTGGGGTAGAAATAGATCAGCAGCGGCTGGCCGCGAAACGACGCCAGATCGAGCGGCGTGCCGTTCTGATCCTGGAGCGTCACGCTCGGCGCCTTGGCCCCCGGCTCAAGCAATTGCGAGGAATCGCAGGCCGCCATCGCCCCCAGAAAAATGAATAAAACGAGAAAAAGACGAAAATTCAGGCGCTTCATACTCACTCCGCGTTCGAGGGAAATCGCAACATCCTGGAGCGTATCATATCGGTGGCCAGCGCGCGCGACCCTCACGGTCGCGCGTGCATTATTATGATGCAGACGATTATTATGCAGACGCCCCGCGCTCATAGGTGCCGACCAAACGATTCATCCCGATAACGTTGGGCTCCACGGCGCGCAGGAACTCCCAGAGCGTAAGCCCTGCCTCCACGGGCGCGTCGTCGTTGAGCGCGAGCACCCAGAAATAATAATGATGCTTGCCGTGGCCTTCGGGGGGCATCGGCCCGCCGTAGCCGCTCTTTCCGAAGTCATTTTTTCCGACGGTATGCGCCGAGGTGCCTTCTTCGAGCCGGTGCACGGTGGCCGGAATATTATAGAGCACCCAGTGCACAAACCCGTAGGTTCCCCCGGGCGATACCAGCGGTGCGTCGGGGTCATGGCAGACCACGGCGAAAGCCTTGGTCCCCTCGGGCACCTGCGCCCAGCTCAATTCCGGCGATATATCCTCGCCTTCGCCGGTATGGCGGGCGGGAATCGGGCCGCCGGCCTCAAAATCCGCACTGCGAAGCTGCATCTCAGAAAGTGCAAAACCCATCGTCCATCCTCCGTGAGCAAGAAAGTCGGGCCACTCGCCCGATATTTTCCGGGGTAACTGAGCCGAGCTCTCAAGCCCGGTCATCCCGGTGTCGGTTGTCCAGAATACCGGCATAACACACCTGGAAAACCTTCGCATCGGCGCGCGCAGTTCAACCCGTTCTTTTCGCCCCGGCGCCCGCCCACCAAAAGCCACGACGGTGCACGGCGGCCACGCAGCTCAGATTACCCGTGGGTTAAAACCACGCGCCGGGGAGCTTGAGAAACTCACGTTCTTTGGCAGTGGAGGGGCGCCCGAGGATATCATTGCGGTGCGGAAAACGCCCAAATTGGGCGACGACGTCGCGATGGCGGATGGCGTAGCCGATGCGTTTTTTAACCTCGGCTTTTTGTTGGCCTGTGAGCTCGTCATGCCAGGCGGTATAAAGCGCGACGCACCGGTCTTGATCGTCGATTAATTCGCTATGCATCAGCGGCATATAAAGAAAGTTGCGGTGGGCAAAGATGGCCTGTTTGTCGCGCCCCTGGGCGATGGCTTTATGGGCGACCGCAAGGACCTGTGCGTCGGAGGCGTACATCTTTGGGGTGCCGCGAAACATATTGCGAGAGAGCTGGTCGATAACCACCACGTAGGCAATGAGACCGTCGGAGGTTTTGAGCCAACTC
>Ga0209075_1001001_pt1 | contig 27070 bp, 27 predicted proteins | sample Stecom2011_FD_187523 | JGI IMG/M metagenome (GOLD analysis project Ga0209075, IMG submission 187523) | Agricultural soil microbial communities from Utah to study Nitrogen management - Steer compost 2011 (SPAdes) (version 2) | ecosystem: Environmental > Terrestrial > Soil > Agricultural land...
ATTTGTTTTTGAACGTTAAGTAATCTGCTCTGTGCTTGTTCTTGTAATTGAAATGACTTCTTTCTTTCTCCTTGATTTCTATCAAAAAAAGGAATATCAATAGAAAAAGAAATACCCATGTAAGGAATAGCATTCATTGGATTGAAAATCACGCCTAATTCTGGTTGAGGAATGGCCAACGATTTTTGAAGCTTCACATTGCTTTCTGAAATGTCAAAGAGGTATTTTGCTGAACGAATATCGCTTCTTTCCTCTAAGGACTTTAAAAACAGACTGTTCATACTTTCAGGTATTTCAAAAATGAAATTTGCTGCGGTATCTACTTGAATGTCTTCCTGAACCCCAAGTAAGTACCCTAATTCTTTCTGAAGATTTTTTCCTTCTTGCAGAGCTGATTTCAACTGAAGTGCATATTGTTTTGCTAATAATTCTGTCCGAAATAGATCTGTTTGGGTGATGACTTGATTTTCATAACGCCTTTGGTTGATATCCATCAAGCTGTCAATGTTGTTTTTCGCTGTTTGGATAATTTCTAATTGTTTTTGAGTGGTCCAAACCTCCAACCATTTTTGAGCAACTTCAAGAAAAAGTTCCCTTTCAATATTGGCATATTCTTCCTCTGTAAACAATAAGCTTTTATTGGCTACGTCAATTGTATTCTTGCGTTGACCTGCCCACTGAAATGGTTTTGAAATGTGCCAAAAAACCTCTCTGTTTTGACCATCATACCAATGTGTGTTGTTCGCAAACTCAGAACGTCTCATCAACTGGATGGATTCATTTTCCAAGGTTGGATTCAAACGCAATTTAGCGCTAAGCACATCAGATTTTGCGAATTCAATTTCATAATGCTCCGTTTTAAGCATTGGGTTTTGGACCTTTGCAGTCCTCAAGGCTTCTTGCAGAGTATAAACTTCCTGCGCATTCACATGAAACGTCATGAAAATGAGTGACAGGAGGAAAAAAACATGTTTATTCTTGAAGATCATTACTTAATTCAGGGTTTTATACTTGAAATGCAAAGATCAGGAAGATTGCCACAAATGTTGGTTAGAGCTGTGTTAGGAAGTTATTAGAATTTCATTAGAGGCTTTTTGATTTGTATGGATTGTTGAGAGTTTTGTTGTTTTAACGATTGGGTTTATTTCTTTCGTCCCTACAGGACTCTAAAACTCGAATACGCATCCAAATCCAAGGACGTAAGTCCTTAGTGGAATATAAGTTTCTTTTTCAGAAGTCCTGCAGGAACGACAGAAAATAAGTTCCATCCATCCAACCATAATTTATGTTTTTGGAACAAACGCCTCTTCTATAATTAAACCTTATTTTCTCTAATTCACGATCTCCTCAATGGCCTTTTCCAAAATTTCATCTTTTGTCAAATCTGACCAATCAAATGCTACATTAATATCTGCAGGAACTCCATCTTCTGCATAATTATCTCCATTTAGATCAAGTAACTGACTAATGCTAAAACGATAATTCCATCCATTTGGTAATTGTCCACCATTTGGTAATCCACCGCCTCCACCTGTTGCATCGCCCATTAATGTAACGTTCAGAAAAGCTTTTGTAGCAAGTGAAAAGAAGGTTGTTGCACTATATGAACCTTTATCTATAAGTACAATTACTGGTTTTGTGTATCTAATTCCATCGTGAGGTGTGATATAGAATTCTTCCTTGTCTCCAAACTCATTGTGCTCGCCGCCATTTCTAGTGATGCTGTATCCAACTAATGTTTTAGAATTAATAAATCGGCCAAGTAATTTTGGAACGTTGAATATACTGCCTCCACCATTTTCGCGCAAATCCAAAATGATTCCTTTCGTGTTTTTATAACGCTCTAAAACTAAATCCATTTGCGCATCACTAAAGTCCGACATAAAGCTTGAATAACGGATATACCCAACTTCTTTGTTACTTAAAAAATCATGTGTTAGCGCTCCCGTTCTCCATGGATTGGGCATGTAGAATTCTTCAATAGTTCTACCTCGAAAGTTTTTCGCACCTGTTAATGCTGCGTTGTATACAGAAACATTAAATGGAGTAATTAGATTCGTATGATCATCACGTAATTCATTTAGCATAGCCGCTAAAACATTAAACAACTCCTCTTCACTCGAGTTTTCTGAAAGCATTGGTCGATAGGTAGACCTGACTTGATTCCAATTGATGTTTTTTAGTTCAAAATAACTGTACTTTTTGTCGACTTCACTCCATAAGTAATCAAAGTTTTCTAAAGGCTCAATAGAACCAATGTCCTTCTTGAAAAGTGCTTTTTCACAAGATGAAAAAAGCAATATTGATATTATTAAAATTAGATACCTCATGACTTATCTTTTTTTAGTGTGAAAATGAATAGTATATTGAAGGCGGTGACTTGCCATTTGAAAAGCTTCGTGTTTTCCCGGTGCATGAGCGGCCTCCCATACATAAGACCAACTTCTGGCGTTTCCATTCGGTAAATATTTAATGTATTCCAATTGTGTTTTAAGCCTAAAACCATTCAACGACCATTTGTAATTTGAAAACACCCAAGAAACAGGATTGGTATCTGTCCCGTTCATTTCACTGTCATAAGAATATGCATATCCTGGACGATAATTGAAATTAAGCACTCCTACATTCAATAAAAATCTTAAATCTCTTTTTACAGGTTTTAATGTAGGTTTGAAAAGCCATAGATTCAGTTGTTTTGACTCTGTTCGTGAAATGTCCCGTGTCCATTGAGCGGAAGCCATAAGATTGGTGAAGTTTTCTAATCCCATTGCATTGTTTTGTAGCGCAGGATTCCCTCGAATATTTTGTGTTGTGATAAAAGTACCTCCAATTTTAGTGTTGTTTTTAGCATTAGACAACGCTTCTAATTTCCATAGTTCTTGATAGTAAAATCTAAAGTTTGCAAATCCAGCAAGTCCACCAGGTTGAATAAAATTACTTTCAGGAACACGTGGAGAGTGAGCACTAATTCCAAATCCACCTTCGAATATACGTTCTCTTTTGTCAGCGCGCTTTAGCCAAACAGCATTTAAGTCTAATCCGACTCCATTGTAAAATAGAGGAGAAGTTGCAAAATCGCGATAAGATGAATGGGTTAAACCTACAGAAACTAGTGTGTAGTAATTGGTCTCTTGAATAGCTGTATGTTTATTTAAACTGTCTCTATCTTGACTAAATGATCTTGTACTAAAGAACATTAGTAAAAAAGGAAGAAAGATTACGATGGTTTTATTCATGTTTTTACGTCTCTTAATATTCTTATAAAAATAAGTTTTTAAGAATAATAAGCAAGAAGTTTATGAACAGAAATGTGTTTTAAATTTATCGATAAAGAAGAAAAAGATTAGAGGAGTTTACTTAGATCGCACCATAATACTTAAAGCATCAGATAATCTTAAACTCAAAGCAAAATCATTTAAACGAATTGCGATTGAATCTCCAAAAGGAGAAATGGAACGGATTTTAAAAGAAGTTCCTGGAGTTAACCCCATTTCAATTAAGCGTTGAGAAACTTTACTGTGTTTTATTTCAGTTATAATTCCACTTGCTCCTTTGCGTAACTTTGTAATGCTTTGCTCTTCCATACAACAAAAATAGCTCAGAAGCTTTAATTTTACAATACCTTAAAAAGGGTATATTGAATGAATCTAAATAAGAGAGGGCAAAAAATAGGCTTTCTAATCTTAGTCTAAATATTTATCATGGTGTTACCAAGATAAATCGTAATTATTAAAAAAAGATTTCTCGTCGTGTCATTCCAATAGTTGAGAAAATCTTAGATTTTAACAAATGAGGAATCTCTTCTTCCTTTTTCATAAGGTTTAACTCTATTAGATTCATTGATGCGATTCTCACATGTAATTATTTTAAAATACAATGCAAAAACTAGTGATTAAGGATCTATCTTGGTAGCCCGATTTATTTAATTATAAAGCCGTTGAAACGGTGAGTTTATGAGTAATCCAAAAGTGATTTCAACCACTTTATTTTTTAGACTTAGAAGAACCATTCTAGAGTAAAGTATCTAATAAATATTTTTTTTAAAATAAATTATTCAATCATAAAATAATTTACATTTGTATTGTGAAAACGTTATTTAAAAACATATTCTTAACACTCTGTTTTGCTGTTTACTCTCTTTCAGTATTCAGTTCTATAACTGTGACTTCGTTTGAATCAAAGTATTCCGACCAAAATCAAAGTGAAGGAGTTCATTTAACAGAATTGTCAAATATCCTTTTCCCTCAAGCAATTAATGCAGATGGAAACGGTATTTCCTTGGTCCATGTTTCTTCGGGATTCATAATCGACTCAGATAAAACGTTCATTTCAACTCAATTCTTAAGTAAATTAACTGACCAATACAGTGTCAACTACATTATAGAATCACTAAGTCTGATTTTACAATTCCCAGCAGAGGACATCATATTCCCTTTCCATAATTTTTGGTAAAATTTGTTTCAACATCTTAAAAAATATGATCAATTCGATTGGTCATAAGTTGTGTTTTACAACAATTTAGCATTGAATTAAATTTAAAAACCACCAATATTTATTGGTTCAAAAAAAATATAGAAAAATGGAAATAGGAAATATTTTAATTGGAGTAATCTCCATTGTTGCAATTATAATCCCTTTTATTCTTATGTACCGCAGGAGTAAAAAAACCGAAAGAGGATTGATAAAAAATCTAAAAATCTATGCTGATGAAAATGGTTTTCAACTTGATAAAAGCGAGTCTGTGGCATATTTAGCTTTAGGCTTAGATTATAAAAATAAGTTGGCTTTTTTCTCAGAGGTCAATCAGGGAGTTTATGAAACAAAACACGTCTCATTAGCAGATACTTTAATTTGTAAAGTAAACCGTGAAGTTAGAGAAGTAGATTATCATGGTGAAAAAGATAGAATTACCCATCGTTTAGAGATTGATTTTTACCCTAAAAACAAAAAAGAGGAAGTAACTTCTTTCTTGCTTTTTGATGAAGATCATAACAGAATGTTAAGTGGAGAAATTCAGTTAGCAAATGAATGGGTAACACATTTTAATACACTCACAAAATAAATTTAAACAATTGAAAATCCCTGTGAATAATCATGGGGATTTTTTTATGCTTACATAGGTTTTTGATGTAAAAAGCCAACCCTAAGGCAAGGAGATGCGTTATATTAGAAACTGATCAATTATGGAAGCAAAAAACATTAAGTCGTTGAACACCGCTGTATATGTAATGCGCCATTTTGTTGAATTGAGCGCAAAACTACTACCTATTTATGAGAAAATCACTCGAGACGAACCACATAGCATTTACTCTGAGGATAATAAAAAACAGATAGAAATGATTTATCAAGGCTATGATGTAAATCCAAAAGTTAGTGAATTTCTTTTAGGGTCAGATATTTTAGCACTAATCAAAAAGGCTTATAACGAATTAAAATTCCGATCAAAAGGCAATGAAAAAACAGCGCAAGAAAAGTTAGAAGCATTTCAGTCGGAATATGAACGATTGAAACAAGATTGGTATGTAACTATGATGAACTGAGTTTAATTATGAGCGATGAATTATGTATGTTGAATTTTTCATTTCTCGGTATTTGAACTGTGACTAAAATATCTTTACCTAAAATCTAGGCTTTAATTGTAATTAATACTGAGGTTTAAGTCTCCATTTTTAAGGGTTAGAAATTCGGCACCCTGCCTTAATTCAACATTCATAATTATTTTCAAAAGGTTTTCACTACTTTTGAAGTAATGAAAGAAATGATTGAATTAAAACGTACGTCATGGCCAGTGATGGAGTCTTTTTACACTATACAAGGTGAAGGACATTATTCTGGTAGAGCCGCTTATTTTATTCGCACAGGTGGTTGCGATGTAGGATGTGTTTGGTGTGATGTAAAAGAAAGTTGGGAAGCTGAAAATCATCCTGATACTTCTTTGGAGTCTTTGCTTGAGGGGGTTAACTCAACAGCTACTGATTTTGTAGTCATAACTGGTGGTGAACCTGCTATGTATTCAATAGAGTCGCTTGTTTCAGCTTTGCAAAAGCAAGGGAAAGAAGTTGCAATTGAAACTTCAGGATGTTATCCTTTGGATGCGAGGGTAGATTGGTATTGTTTTTCACCCAAGAAATTTAAAAAACCAGTTGAAGAAGCTTATGACAAAGCAAATGAACTTAAGATTGTAATATTTAATAAAAATGATTTTCAGTGGGCTGAAGAACATGCTGCTAAAGTAAATGCCGATTGTTTACTTTATTTACAGCCTGAATGGTCAAAAGAGGCACAAATGTTGCCCTTGATTATTGACTATGTTAAGGATAAACCGAAGTGGAAGATTTCTTTACAGACCCATAAATACATGAATATACCTTAGAATTATGATAAAGAATATTAGTCTTTTGTTGACGTTTTTTGTGTTGATACTAAATAGTTGTGCCACTGCTCAAATGGGATATGGTACAAAGAGTAAAAAAGCAATAAAACTCTATGAACAAGGCAGAGAAGCTCCTCAAAAAAACATTAATGTAAGAACAGGTCGTCCCGATTTTGAAGCGGGTATTGATTTATTAAATAAAGCCTTAAGTAAAGATGAAAACTTCTTGGAAGCTCATCAAATGATTGGAGAGTTTTATCGTCTTTCTGGAAAAAGTAAAGAAGCTGTTTTTCACTATAAGAGAGCTTTGGAAATTAGACCTTCTGCTAACTTGAATGGACAATTGTACCTTGATATCGGTGAATTACAGATGAAAAACACTGAGTTTAAAGATGCCATTAAGTACTTTGATTTAATCTTACACAGCAATGATCGTAGGATTTCAGATAAGATGATGCATGCAGCAGAATACCTAAGAACGAGTGCTGAGTTCTCATTAGAGGCACGAAAAAAACCATTAAATATTAAACCAATAAATATTGGAAAAGGAATCAATACAAAGTATCCTGAGTATTTCCCAACGATTACCGTAGACGGAAAAACATTGTTGTTTACAAGAGAAATTCCTAATAACGATGGAACACCGAGAGGACAGGAAGATTTCTTTGTTTCTAAATTAAGTGAAAATAATGTTTGGACAAAAGCATACCCAATGCCTCCTAATATTAATACTCCCCAAAACGAAGGAGCTCCAACTATTTCTGCTGATGGAAGAACGCTGATTTTTGTTGCATGTGCTGACGTAACCGGGCACAATTACGGACCTAATCGTGAAGGTAAAGGAAGTTGCGACTTGTTTGTAACTGAAAGAATTGGAGATAGGTGGACAGATCCTGTAAACCTTCCCGGACATGTAAATACTTTTACTTGGGAGTCGCAACCATCGCTTTCAGCAGATGGGAAAACACTTTACTTTATTAGAAGAGTAGGACAGCAAAGAATTCAAAGGAGTGATATTTTTGTTAGTGAAAAACAAGAAGATGGTACTTGGGGTAAAGCAGTTCCTTTGCCAAATAATATCAATACAGAAAGAATGGAATCATCAGTTATGATTCATCCAGATGGACAAACATTGTATTTCGCTTCTGATGGACATATAGGATTAGGAGGAACAGATATTTATATGTCCAGAAAAGATCCTTTAGGAAATTGGGGAGATCCAATAAATCTTGGGTACCCAATCAATACCGAAAGCAATGAAAACTCTTTACTTGTTGGTCCTGATGGTGAAATTGCATTTTTCGCTTCAGATAGAGCCGGGGGAGAAGGTGATTTAGATATTTATTATTTTGAAATGCCAGAGGAATTAAGACCGGTTAAAACAACTTACTTTGAAGGTTTAGTTTATGATGTAATAACTAAGAAACCATTAAAAGGTAAATTCGAATTGATAGATTTAGCAACAGAGAAACAAGTTATCTCTTCTGAAGCTGATCCGATAACGGGTGAGTTTTTAGTAGCACTTCCAACGCAAAAAGAATATGCGCTAAACGTTTCCTTCCCTGGTTATTCTTTCTTCTCTAAAAACTTCAATATGATAGAAAGTGAGGAGGAAGGAATTCACATGGATGTTCCAATGGTTCCACTTAACAACGAGCAGCCAATTCTTTTGGCCAATGTATTCTTTGATTTAGGAAAGTCAACGCTGAGGAAAGAGTCATTTGTTGAATTGAATAAGCTACAAGCTTTCTTAAAAAAGAATAGTTCTATTAAAATTGAGATTGGAGGACATACGGATACACGAGGTGATGATAAAGCCAATCAAAAACTATCTGAGGATAGAGCAAAAGCTGTGTATGACTTTTTAGTAAATGGTGGTATCGATGCAAATCGTTTGACCTATAAAGGTTATGGTGAGGAAAAACCTATAAATTCGGATGAGAAGATCGCTCAGCTTGAAACTGAAATAGCCAAAGAGAAAGCGCATCAAGAAAACAGACGTACTGAATATAGAATTGTAAAATGATCCATTTTTTAAGATTAATTCGACCTGTTAACTTATTGATTATTGCTGTTACGATGTACAGCGTCGGAGGGTATTTGGATATTGTATATGCTGATTTCAATCACGGAACAATGTTGATTCAGTCCTTCAACTTTTTCTTATTGGTTATTTCAACAGTTTTTATTGCTGCTGCAGGGAATATTATTAACGACTATTTCGATGTACGGGCCGACCGTGTAAATCGACCTGAGCGAACAGTGATAACTAAGCATATTAAAAGAAGGTGGGCAATTGTTTTTCATTGGATTTTAAACTTTGTAGCTTTTGGAATCGCCATTCATTTAGGATTAGTCTTGGAAACATTTTGGTATGTTTTTATTCATCTTTTGTCTATTAATTTGCTTTGGTTTTATTCAATGCAGTTGAAAAGAACTTTGGTGATTGGGAATGTTGTAATTGCTTTGTTGACAGCCTTAGTTCCTATTCTAGTGGGAATATATTATCAAGATTATTTCAAAGAAGTTATGATTGAGTCAGCGTATCCATTCCATTTGAATAGCTATGTGTTTTTCCCAGTATATCTTGGCGTTGGTTTAGGAGTTTTTGCCTTTGTTCTTAACTTAACACGTGAGATTGTTAAAGACATGGAGGATATTAAAGGAGACTTGGTCATTAAAGCACGAACTATTCCTATTGTGTATGGACTCCGTAAATCACGCTCAATTGTAGTGTTTTTCATGCTTATTACAATAGCCCTAACTATTCCTATAGTTTGGTTTTGGAAAACGGGTTATATTGATGGAATAGCTTTAGCTCCTTTGGTTTTAAGTGCTCTTTCTGCTTTGTTTTCATTGGTTATTTTGCTGCAACCTATTAATGATAGAAATTTAAAAACAGCTGATTTAGGAATTAAACTGACCATTATATTTGGAATGATCTTGCCCTTGTTTTGGATTTTCCAATTGACCCAATAAATAATTTTATGTTCTCAAAAAAGATAATATTAGGTTCAGCCTCTCCGCGTAGAAAACAATTGGTGGAGCAATTGGGAATAGACTGTGAAATTCGAAAAATTGAAGTTGATGAAGTTTATCCAAATGAACTTTCACATTATGTTGTTCCTGAATATCTATCTAAACTTAAAGCAGAACCACTCAAAGCTTCTATCACAGAAGAAGAGGTTTTGTTAACATCGGATACTGTTGTTATTCACAATAATCAAATTTTAGAAAAGCCAAAAAATCACCAAGAAGCAGTTAAGATGTTGAAACGCTTGTCTGATAGTGTCAACGAAGTTGTAACTGGAGTTTATTTATACAATCCCACGAATGAAATATCTTTTTCTGTTCGTACCAAGGTCTTTTTTAAAACACTGACTCGTGAAGAAATAGAATATTATGTATCCAATTATAAACCATTTGATAAGGCAGGGGCTTATGGAATTCAAGAGTGGATTGGGATGATTGGTGTTGAAAAAATAGAGGGCTGCTTCTATAATGTCATGGGATTGCCAATGAATGAATTGTGGAAGAACCTAAACGAATCTTTTTAATTAATACGCAATCAAATCTTTTCTATTCATTTAATTGAATACTGATTTATAACAATCCTAAGGTGAGTAAATGTGCCCATCTATCATTAGATATCAATACTGTTAATAGAAATATTGGCAAGGCATATAAACTCGTGTGAAAAAGCAAAGTAAAGGTATATGTTCTGCCTTTTAGAAAATACGTTAGAAGTGGAAGTAGTAAAACCAATGGTATTAGTGGGAAAGTACTTACTAAACTATAGTCAGGGGTATAAGCTTTCCATTCGTTATTGATCCATATTTTGACATACTTTATATCTTTGAAAAAAAGAGTACGTTCTAAATAGAAGTTGTTTGTTTGTTCCATTTCAATAAATGGAATAGCAATCCATGCTTTTTGTCCATTGTCAAAAATAACAGGTGAAGTCGTTGCTCCATTTGCTCCCGAATATGTTATGCGGGTATTCTTCATGGAGATTTGAGCTTCTAGTGTTTTTGTAGGCAAGTACAGCATGTCTAGAGTAATGAGTAATGAAATAAAAGTGCAAGTCATCATTACTGTTTTGAATCTTTTCCAAATCTTTCCGGAAGTTATGCTTTTAAAATACCTTTCATTTTCTTGAGCTTCTCTGCGTTTCATTTGCTCATAGCGTTGCTGCGCTTTCTTTATTTTTTCTTCTCGTATTTCACTTGCTGTTTTTGCTTGAGGTTTAGCAGTACGTCGAGGTGTTGTTTTTTGAGTTTTATGGTCAACTCTTCGCTCTAAAGCTATGAGTAAAAGCTCATATGCTTCAGTAACTTCAATAAACTTGTCTTTAGCTGCTGTAGATGAATTTCTATCGGGATGATATTTTAAAGCCTTTTTTCGGTACGCCTTTTTAATGAGCGTTTCGTTTTTAGTGGGTGGTATTCCTAGTATGTCAAAATAGCGCTTTGTGCTCATTGAATTTCTAAAGTAGTTTTGTTTCGGTCTATTTTCCCCGAAGGTGTTTTAATGAGTGAAGGTATAAAAAAGTATGCTTTTGGACATTCATATTTGTCTAATATTTTCTCGATTTTTGATTTAAGTTCAGAAGTGTTCAAGTGTGACTCACCGATGAATATAACTTTGTTACCCAGTTTTTGGTCAGGGAGATAGCTGATAATAAAATCTGAAGAGGTAATTACATTTCTTATTTTATCCTCAACTTTTTCGGGATGAATTTTCACTCCTCCAGAATTAATCACAAAGTCAGAACGGCCAATCCAATGGAAGCTTTTCTCATCGATTAAATGAACTATGTCGGTTGTCTTTAAATCTTTTATTTTTAACTCCTCACAATTAATAACCAAACAATCATCAACAGTGGTAAAATATGTATTCCCAATTGCGCGATAAGGTTCATTTTTATCTTTTAAATTTCGTAATGCAATATGAGAAACAGTCTCTGTCATACCAAAAGTGGAATAAACATTACATTTAAAATCTTTGATTTTCTCAATAAGTTGATCAGAAACAGGGGCGCCTCCGATAATTAAATGTTTGATGTAATTTAACTTTTCCGGGTTTTCTTGTAGGGTTTCTTCCACTTGTAAGGGAACCATTGCTACAAAGTCTATTGAGTGATTTAAGTCTTTTAGTGGGTTTCGGGTAACTTTTGTTACATATAAAGTAAGGTTGAATATGAGTGAACGAACGACCATCATTTTCCCTCCAATGTAATCTGTAGACATGCATAACAAGGCAGACTCACAGCTTTTAAGGTTAAGAAACTCCCCCGTCATTTCGGCTGAAGCTTTCATCTTCCATTTTGGGATTTCTATGGCTTTTGGTGTGCCAGTCGACCCCGAGGTTTGTTGTGTAATGGATTGGTTATCATTGTTCCAAGTAGATACAAAGGTTTCAACTTCTTGAGTGTTATATGTTAAGCCGTCTAATTTTAGAATACGCATGCAAATAATTTAAAAGGCACGAAATTTGAATGTCATTATTTATTATTAATCCAAATATGCTGATTTTTAAACTAGAATTGTAACTTTAGCATAATAAATAAACGAATATGAAATATCTAAGTATAATCACTATTGTAGTTGCGTTGATTGGTTCTTCTTTTATTTGGGCGCCTAATAACGACAAAGAAGCAGGAATTAATTTTGAAACACTCTCTTTTGATGAGGCAATTCAAAAAGCAAAAAAGGAAAAGAAACTAATTTTCCTAGATGCCTATGCAGTTTGGTGCGGACCATGTAAAATGATGGACAGAACAACTTTTAAATCTGAAGAGGTTGGGAAAGTATTCAATAAAAACTTTATCAATATTAAAATTGATATGGAGAAAGGTGAGGGTCCAGATATTGCTAGAAGATATCAAGTTCGTGCATACCCAACAATGATGTTGATTAACGCAGAAGGAAAAGTAGAAAAAAGAATATTAGGAGCGATGGGAGATAAACAGTTGCTTTCAGAAGTGAATAGCTTTGTGAAGTAAAACTTATCCGTTCAATAAAATATAAGAAGGGGCTGCAATTAAATTGTAGCCCCTTCTCTTTAGATATGCTTTTAAAAGACTTATTGCTTAACAATACGTGTTACTTGCTCGGCATTATCTTTTGTAATTCGTGCTAAGTAGATTCCGTTTTGAATACCTGATAAATTCAATGTTGTATTTGAAGTGAATGTTTTTGTAGCTTGAACAACTCTACCACTCAAGTCTAATATTGTAATTTGATATTCACCACCAGATAATCCTTTGATATTAATTAAGTCATTTGTTGGATTAGGATAAATGGAAACATTCTCTAATATATTTTTTTGTACTGATAAGTAATCGCAGCTCTGTACATCAATAGTAAGCTCAGCCTCATCGAAACAATCAACATCTTCTTCAACTCTATAAGTGTAGACATATTCTCCTTCTGTATCTGAAGTAGTAATATTTACATTAGAAACAATGCTCCCATCAGGAGCTTTCCATTCTCCACCAGTTTGGGGAGAGCCTCCTAATAAGTTCATAAGATTGATTGGCTCATTTCTACAAGGAGTAATGGTTGTGTCGTCACCAGCATCTACTTCACAAGGAGCAGCAGGAGTATAAGTCACTTCTATAGTTAATTTTATGTCGATAGTATATCCCATGATACTACCCACCATCTCAGCTTTAGAAGATAGCTCAACCTCTGAAGCGTTAGTAATATCATGACCTTCAATGTCTCCTTCACAATCACCGCTATATTCAGCAGTTCCATCAAGAGCTAAACGATAAGAGTAAAAATCACCGCATTCAAGAGGAAGTGGTATACCATTCGGTGTAGCATTGGTTTTTATCTCTAAGATTTTAATACTTTCAATGTTTTCTCCACCATTTACAGTAATATCATCAGGGATATCAAAAGAAATAACTGTGGGTGCATCGCTTGTTCCTGAAGCGGTGAATACCTGTGTTTCTGTCGCTGTTTGAGAGCTGGCGAAGAACGCAAGGCTAAAACCAGCCACTATAAGTGCTGTTTTTTTAAATAGATTTTTTGTAAGAGTAGTCATGTGTTAAATGTTAAATTAGTTAGATCGCAAATATAATAAGATATTTCATATTATTATGATGTAGGTCTGAAATAACTGCTTTTCAGTAAGATAGAAATGTAAAAAAGGTTGTTGTCCTCTTGTTATTTGTTGATTCTAAAGGCTATTCCAGTCACTCTTTTTGTCTCTATTCCTTCAATAATTTCTGTTCTTATCAGACCTTGTGCCATTTCTGATTTAAATACGGCTGCTAAATCTTTTACTTCTCCACAAGGAACATAATGTTCATGCATATAGTTGAGGATTTCATCGGCGGACAACTGCTTAATTTTTTCTTTTAGTAGCTCAAACAATAGGCTTCTGTTTTTAACACGCTGTTGAACTGTTGAAAAAAGTTTGTCTTCTGTGAGTTGAGATAGGCTTAAGTATTCACATAGCTGACTGAAATGGCGATTACTTCCTATCGCAAATGTAATGGTACGATTATCTGAAGTTTGGAAAAGTTCGCCATACGGAGCGATATTTGGGTGTAAAGAACCAATGCGTTGTGCGACATGTTGCGCCATTAAATAGTTCGAAGCTTGATTCACTAAAGAACTAACTGCTGCATCATAAAGAGAAACACTTATGCTTGAACCTTTGTAGTTTTGATTCCCTTTCTTGGAGAATAATTCGATAAGAATTCCTTCTTTTAAATGATGAGCTGCCAAAACATCTATTAATGCAATAGGCATTTTTACAGGACCACTTTCTGGAGTTCCATTCATTGACATTATTCCAGATTCTGCCTGTAGGATTAAATCATAGGCTACACGGTCGCTTTCTACCCCAAATCCATTGACTTTCCCAATAATCAATTGTGGATTTATGGAGTGTAATTGTGCGTCGGCAATCTTTAACTTCTCTTGGTCACCGAGTTTAAAGTTCATTAAAACAACATCTGCTGTTTTCAGCAAGTCAAATAGCTTAGCTCGATCTACATCTTCCTTTAGGTTTAATTGCTGATAATTTTTCTTGTAATTGATGCTCGAAAAGTAAGCAGAAACTGAACTGTTTTTCTCTTCGTTTGGTAATTTCCAAGATCGGGTAATGTCAGGATAAACAGGATTTTCAATTTTGATGACTTCAGCGCCTAACTCAGCAAAAAAAGAGCCAACTGATGGACCAGCTAAAACAGTAGATAAATCAATTATTTTGAGATTTTTGAAAATTGATTGTGTGGACATTTTTAAACCGGATTTTGTTTAAGGTAAATATAGGTAAATAATTACGAATCGATTAATTACGCACCTTGAGTTTCTATTGGTAATTTATTTATGTTCGATTATATTTTCCTTCCAAAGGGACAGTTGCTCCGAACTCACATTATGATAGAGTAATAAGTATAACAAAACAATAAAGTGTTTAAATATCTGTTTTGTAAAGTCCTTGTTTTAGATAAAATTTCCTCATCTAGAATTAGTGACATCATAACTAATATGATTATCTATTCACTATATTTACCCTTCTCAATACAAAATCAAGAAAATGTCTCAGGTAAATTATATTGTTACTCACACAAGAATCTCGTCTAAAAACATTGAAGCTACTCTTAAACTACTTTCCGAAGGAGGAACTATTCCTTTTATTTCACGCTATAGAAAAGAAGCTACGGGTGGACTTGATGAAGTTCAAATTGCTGAGATTAGAGATATTGGTGATAAATACAATCAAATTACTCAGCGTCAAGAGGCTATTCTTAAAGCCATTGAAGAGCAAGGAGAATTAACGGATGAATTGAAAAAGAAAATCAAGACTTGTTTTGATCTCAATGAACTCGAAGATCTTTATTTACCCTATAAAAAGAAAAGAAAAACTAGAGCTGAAGCAGCACGTCAATTAGGATTAGAAGGTCTGGCGAAAATCATCATGGCACAAGGAAATCAATCTCCAGAAGATGCTGCTAGAAACTTTGTAAATGACGAAGTGAAAGACGCTGAAACTGCGCTAGCCGGAGCTAGAGATATAATCGCTGAATGGATCAATGAAAACAGTGTAGTCAGAAGTAAATTAAGAAAATCTTACGCAGAATACAGTCAGCTGACTTCAAAAGTCGTGAAATCGAAAATAGAAGAAGCTGAGAAGTACCAAGACTATTTTGATTATTCTTCTTCTTTGAAAAAATGTCCTTCGTATCGTTTCTTAGCCATTTATCGTGCAAATAATGAAGGGTTGTTAAGAATGAAAGTCACCGTTGATGAAGACAATATTTTCGACTTTCTACATAGATTTTATATCAAAAACAATTCGTCCCTAAGTGAGCAAGTTGAAATGGCTTACGAAGATGCATACAAACGTTTACTACATCCCGCATTAGAGAATGAAGCATTAACCGAAAAGAAAAAAGAAGCCGATAAAAGTGCAATTGATGTGTTCTCAGAGAATTTGAGACAATTGTTATTGGCGCCAGCATTAGGAAAGAAGCGCATTTTGGCCATTGACCCTGGATTCCGTTCGGGTTGTAAAGTAGTGTGCTTGGATGAAGCAGGAGAATTATTGACCAATGTTACCATTTATCCGCATGCGCCACAAAAGGAAATGGACAAGGCCAAGAGTAAAATTTGGCAATTGGTGGAAGCTTATAAAATTGAAGCCATTGCGATAGGAAATGGAACTGCCAGTCGGGAAACGGAATACATGGTCAAACGCATTAATTTTAATACGGATGTGATGGTGTTCGTAGTTTCTGAAGATGGTGCATCAGTGTATAGTGCCAGTTCAATTGCACGAAAAGAATTCCCAGATTATGATGTAACAGTGAGAGGAGCAGTTTCTATCGGGAGAAGGTTGATGGATCCTTTGGCTGAATTGGTGAAGATTGATCCGAAATCAATTGGAGTAGGGCAATACCAACACGAAGTAGATCAGAAATTACTCAAAGAAAGCCTCGATGATGTGGTGATTTCTTGTGTAAACGAAGTTGGAGTAAACCTAAATACAGCTTCTCCTTATTTGATGAGTTATGTTTCTGGATTAGGTTCGCAATTGGCAGAAAATATCCTTGAATACCGCAGGGAAAACAATGGATTTAAGTCCCGTTCAGAACTAAAGAAAGTCAAGCGCTTAGGAGAAAAAGCATTTGAACAATGTGCTGGATTCTTGAGGGTCATTGATGGAAAGAATCCTTTGGATAATTCAGCTGTTCATCCAGAATCTTATCCAGCAATTGAGAAAATGGCCAAGCAATTGAAAATGACGGTTAGCGATTTAATTGGAAACGTAGATGTATTGGATAAACTTAAGCAAGCTGACTTCCCATACATCGATGCTTTTACTTTTAATGACATCATCAAAGAATTGAAAAAGCCAGGGCGCGATCCAAGAAAGAAAGTAAAAGTCTTAGAGTTTGACAGTTCAGTTAAAACAATTGAAGATTTATCAGTAGGTAAAGTCTTGAATGGAATTGTGACCAACGTAACTAATTTTGGAGCATTTGTCAACATCGGAATCAAAGAAAATGGCTTAATCCATAAATCAAACATGGCAGATACTTATGTTGAAAATCCAGCTGATTACATCAAGTTGCATGAGCATGTTACGGTAGAAGTGATTCAATTGGACGTGGAAAGGAAGAGGATAGGATTGAAACGTAATGTTGAGTTATGAATGATGAATGTGACAGGTTGTAAAGTGTTCGTTTTGAGTGTAGATTTGGAATACTTCAACTAAATAAACACATCTACTCAACAATAAGTTTAGAGGAATAAAATGTTCCATCCTCACATGTATAGACCACCCAAAATATTCCTAGGCTCGTTTTTCTTAGTTTAATGTTAAGCTGTAAATCATCAGATTCTTCAACGGTAAATGATACTTCTTTTCCTGTGGAATCAATAATCTTAAGGCTTTTTATTTTACCCTTAAAAGGTTTGTCTATTGTAAAGACACCTTTACTTGGATTTGGATACAGGTTCAATTGTTTCTTAAGATCTGATTCATCAACTCCCATAGTTGAATAATTTGTCTTAATAAATACACCTGAATCATATAATGCATCTCCAACATCGGCAATTGCAATAGCAATATGATACGTTTCTCCTGGTGTAACTAGAGAATAAGCAGTCAGTAGCTTCGTAAAACCATCGTATTGAATATATTCTTCATCTTCATTGTAAGGAGATTGACTACCATCGCCATTTGAAATGTAATGGGTGAGATTGTACATATTGTTAATATTGTTGATGTTAATAGGAAGAGTTGTGTTGGGAACTAATGCAATGTTTTGCGTTCCGTCAGGAATACCCGGTCCTGAAATAAAAATTGCAAATGCATCGCTAAATTGAGTTCCAACATATTCTGGATACTCTTCAGAACCGAAAATGTATTCTATTTTAAAAGTATCATGAAGTGGAACTACTTCAAATTCTAGAACAGCAGCGTCTTTAGTCGTAGTCGATATCATTTGTGAAAGAGGTGCATAACCTGAAGTGCCTACATCTAACCCTGCGTGCGTTAAATTATTTGGCCCATGAGGACCGTGCACTTCATCTTCAATAATACCTGTAGTCAGAAGTATTCCATATTTAATGTCGAGTGTTGTATTTTCTCCATTAAACTTCCCTATCGAAGCAAGACTTCCTGTATATTTCACATTAGAAACCACAGCTCCATTTCTTTCTAATCCGTATTGCACTATACTTTCAATTGGTCCAATCGATTCGGTAAGTAATTGGGCATTCATGAGGGAAAAGTTAAACACAAATAATAATGCGGTAATGATTTTCATTTCGGATAGTTTAAAAAGCAGTCGTTCTAAAATAAGAATATTTGTGGACAATAAGCGTTTGAAATATATTGATTTTTAAAACGGTTACTTCAATAAACTTAAAACAAGACTTTTTCTGACCGCCTAAATTAATTCATGATGGAGTGGAGTATAATTGCTCAATCCTTTTATTTTTGTGCAACAGACAAAATATAAATGAGAAATTTGATTCTTCGTTTTCTTGATCTTTTCTATCCTCTATTCAAACCTTTTTTGAATAGACAGAACTACTATTATGCGGCATGCGGAGGAGCCAATATGCTTTTAGATCTGATATTGTATTTCATTGCCTACCAATTTATATTTGATAAAGAAATCGTTCAAGTCACACCTTATCTTGCCTTCGAACCTTATATAGCTGCATTTCTTTTTGCGTTTGCAGTTACTTTTCCTACAGGATTCTTACTTTCTAAATATGTGGTTTGGACAGAGTCAAATATTAAAGGACGGGTACAATTGTTTCGGTACTTTCTTCTTGTAATTGTAAATCTTATTCTAAATTATGCTTTATTGAAAACCTTTGTTGAAATCTTCCACTTTTATCCAACAATCTCCAAAGCACTTACAATTGTTATTGTAGTTACCTTTAGTTATCTATCACAAAAGCATTTTACATTTAAAACGAAGAAAGAGAATTAATCTATTTTGTCGCTTTAATTAACTAATGTCCACAATAAAAATTCATCTTTCTGATCGAAATCTAGAGAATTCGTAATTATCTCGTCATCGTTCCTTTTCTTCTTTTCAATTCACGTGAAAGAAGCGTTAACTCTCGTCCGGTTTGTCCAGCGACAGAAGTATTCTCATCAGCTCTTCTCAATAAATAAGGCATAACCTCTTTAACGGGACCGTATGGAACATACTTCGCTACTTGATAACCATGAAATGCTAAGTTGAAAGAGATATGATCTGACATTCCTAGTAGCTGCGCAAAATACACACGCTTATCGTCTTTTGAAATATTGTGTTCTTTCATTAGTTCGACCAATAAATGCGAACTGTCTTCATTGTGCGTTCCACAACATAGCCCGCAATATTCAATTTCCTGTACCATTAATCTAGTAGCTTCATTAAAGTCTCTGTCACAAGACTCTTTGTCTGGTTGAATTGGAGAAGGATAGCCCATTTCTGCTGCTCGTTCCCTTTCTTTTTCCATGTAGGCACCACGAACAAGTTTAGCTCCAAATTTATACCCTTCACGTTTCGCTTTTTCTATACTTTTTTGAATATATTCTAAACGATCATGTCGGTACATTTGGAATGTATTGTAAACGATGCACTTTTCTTTGTTGTATTTAGCCATCATCGTTTCAACAATTCTATCTAAAGTATCTTGGTACCATGACTCTTCTGCATCAATAAAAATAGGGCAATCACTTTTGAAAGCATGTTCGCAAATGTCATTGATGCGGTTGACTACACGCGTAAATTCAGCTTTTTCTAATACATCAGGTTCTGCATTGATATCATTCAGCTTTTCTAATAATCCGTGACGAGACAACCCTGTTGGTTTAAAAACTGCAAATGGAATAGCTTTGTTATTCTTTGCTTTTTCAATCGTTGCGATAATTTCATCTCTCGTGAAATCAAAATCTTGCTCATCTGTTTTACCTTCAACAGAATAATCTAAGATTGTTCCTACATTATTTTCATAAAGTGTTTGGATTGTTGCATCGCATTCATCGATAGTTTCTCCACCACAGAATTGTTTGAAAATTGTTCCTTTAATCAATCCAATTAAAGGAAGTCTTAATTTAAAAGCAATAGGAACCATTCTCTTGCCAAATTGTACAAGCCATGATTTACCAACTAGCTTAAACATGGTGTACGCGCGTTTCAAATCTTTATCAGATTTATATTTGAAAGCGATTTCTGTATTATCAAAAGATATCATTCGGCAAATTTAATTTCAAATAGATTAAAGACAAGCTTTTTTAACTGATGTTACTCATTTTTTTGTCTGATGTTCTTTCGTTTGTTAAAAAGTTGTTGTTGTTTTGTCTTGTAGAAAAATAAAATCAGTCAAAATGGCAAAGCAAATCGTTTCTAAATATAACAAAGTAGAGCTTGGAAAATTAGAAGAATCAAGTTTTAACACACTCTTAACAACGAAATATAAAGACAGTAAAAAGATAGTCATTGTTGATGAGAATACCCAAGAAGAATGCTGGCCTTTTGTATTGACCTCATTTGAAGTGCTTAAGGATGCGGAAGTGATTCTTTTACCTTCAGGAGAAGAAAATAAAGTGATGGAGATTTGCTTTCAAGTATGGGAGGCGTTTACGAATTATAATATCCAACGCAGCGATCTAGTTATTAATCTTGGTGGAGGTGTTGTAACAGATATAGGTGGATTTATTGCCTCGGTTTTCAAGCGGGGACTTGATTTTATCAATATTCCAACTACACTTTTAGCAATGGTAGACGCTTCTGTTGGTGGAAAGACGGGAGTGAATTTAGGTACTCACAAAAATCAACTGGGTGTTTTTTCAATGCCAGAACTTACCGTTTGCGATCCGATTTTTCTTAAAACGCTTGCTCCTAAAGAACTCTTAGCTGGAAAAGCTGAGATGTTAAAACATGGATTGATTGCTTCAGCTTCATTATTTAATGAGTTGAATGAAAACAATACTGAAATACCCAGTGATGATTTAATTGCTCAAGCCATTCAGATTAAAGCTGATATCGTAGATGGGGATTTTAAAGAGCAAGATGACCGAAAAAAATTAAACTTTGGACATACCATTGGACATAGTTTAGAGGGATATTTATTAGGACAAGAGATTGAAATTACCCACGGAGAATGCGTAGCTTGGGGAATGCTAGTGGAAGCATATCTTTCTAATGATTTAGCTGGTTTGTCAGAAGAGGAGTTAAGCAGTATTGAAACGGTTATCCGAACTCAATATTCAAAATTACCTATTGATGAATCGAACTTTCATGTTTTAATTGAGTTGATGGGACATGACAAAAAGAATAAAGGAGATAAAATCAATTTCACGTTATTGAATAGTATTGGTCAATCAACAATTGATTATCAGTTGGATGAAGAGCAAATTGTAGAAGCTTTGATTAAGGTTTTTTAGATAATTATGAGTGATCCACTATAATTGGCGAATATTGTAGAATTCAACAAATTAGAAATAAATAAAATGAGCCCATTCACAATAGAGGAATATCAACAGCTGTATCTAAACGAAGATCGATTGCAAAAGTGCTATGACGAGAAATGGTTTAAGTTATTCGTTCCAAAAGCATATAATGGTTTAGAACTTTCCATGGAAAATGGATGTCGAGAACTTTTGAAAATTGCTGAAATTCAAGGAGGATTAGGATGGACCGTTAATTTAGGGGCGGGTGCGAATTGGTTTTCTGGTTTTTTTGAGGATGAGGTAGCTAAAACATTATTTATGCCTGAAAACGCAGTGATAGCAGGAAGTGGAATGACCAACGGAGAGTGGATGTCAACGAGTATTGGCTTCGAAATAACTGGAGAGTGGAGTAAATGTACTGGAGCAAATCACGCAACGTTATTTAGTTTAACAGCGAATAATTCTACTGAAGGCTCTAAAATCTTTGTAGTTCCTAAAGAAAAAGTCAGTCTATCAGCTGAGAAATGGCCAATTATGGGAATGCGAAACTCTTCTTCTTTTGGAATTGTTTTGAATAAAGCAAAAGTACCAAATGGCTATGATTTCCAAATGAATATTGTAAAGAACCATGAAGATTACGGTGTTTTTCATATCCCATTTCAAGCTTTTGCTCGTTTATGTATGAGCGCATCGTATTTAGGCGTAGTGAAATGCTTGGTCAATTTATGTCAAACGGATTTAAAAAAACCAATGGTATTGGAAATTATTGAAAAGGACCTAAATCCTTTGATTCAGGTGGCAGAGGAACATCTTTATGAAATAGCCAATCGTGTCGAGAATTTAAGCTCTGATGGAAACTATTCTGAGTTTAATGAAGATAAAATGCGCAAGCAGCTTGGTGAAAATAACATCAGTATTTTTGAAGTCGTTCAAAAGTTATTCTTAGCAGGTGGTTTACCATTTATAGAGGAAGATACGCTTATTCATTGGGCTTATAGAGACGTGCTGACTGCAGTTCAGCATTTTATGGTGAAACCTTAAGAATTGAACAAACAATATAGAGCTCTTGGTGTTGAACTAAGGTCTCAAAGCAATTAAATTAAGAAAGTATTGAAACAATTAAAAGAAAGAAATTTAACTGAAGGGAGTATTTTAAGTACGCTCATCAATCTTTCTGTGCCCATTATTTTGGCTAACGTATTGCAAAGTATGTATCAATTAATCGATACATTTTGGTTGGGACGATTAGGTGTAAATGCTGTAGCTGCGGTAAGTTTAAGCTTTCCTTTGTTGTTCTTAATTCTTTCTTTAGGTTCAGGTCTAACTTTAGCTGGGTCGGTAATTGTAGCTCAAGCTAAAGGAGCGAGGAATCAAAAAAACGTCAATTACAGTTCATCACAGACTGTTTTTGTAATCTTTTTTGTGTCCATTTTACTGTCTATAGTTATTTTCTTTGTTGCCGAACCATTGATGAGGTTGATAGGGGCAGGACCTGAAATACTAACTGATTCTGTGACTTATTTTAAATACTCCTCTTTTGGATTTATGTTTTTATTTATGTTTTTTGTTTTTCAATCTTTAATGAGAGGAATAGGAAACGTATGGTTGCCGATGTACATCGTTTTGGGGACGGTTTTGCTGAACCTAGTACTTGATCCGTTATTTATATTCGGTTTTGGTTCATTTGAAGGAATGGGAGTAGCTGGTGCAGCAATAGCGAGTGTAATAACCCAAGGAATTTCAGCTGTTATCGGAATCGTAATTCTACTCAAGGGGAAAAGAGGAATTAAAATTAAGTTCTCCCAAATGAAATGGGATTTTAGTTGGACAAAGAAAATGTTTGCTTTAGGAATTCCTTCAAGTCTAGAACAATCCACCCGAGCAGGAGCAATGACTATGCTTGTTGTTTTAGTAACTAGTTTTGGAAGTGAAGTGGTTGCTGCTTATGGAATTGGTGTTCGAATCTTGAGTTTAGTTGTAATTCCAGCCTTAGGATTTTCTATTGCTACCACAACATTGGTTGGACAAAACGTAGGGGCAAAGCAAATTAAAAGAGCAGAACAGGTCGGGGATTTAAGTGCTAAAATTGCATTTTTCGGACTGACCGGTATTGGTGTTTTATTGTTTGTTTTTGCAGAGCCAATTACTGCATTCTTTGTTCCCAACGATCCGCAAGTTATCAAGGACGGTGCATTGTTTATTAAAATTATGGCTCCAAGCTTTGGCTTACTGGGGCTTCAACAAGTACTAAATGGTGTCTTTAACGGTGCTGGTTTTACACAAGTTTCTTTATTGATTTCTATATTCGGATTGTGGATGATTCGTTTCCCAATAGCATATCTACTTTCTAATAACACTACATTGGATGAGGTCGGTATGTGGTGGTCGTTTCCAATATCTAACTTTATGGCTGCGGCAGTTGGATTTATTTATTATAAAACAGGACATTGGAAAGGTATGCTTGTGAAAATCCGGCATCAATTGGGGAATAAATTGAATTGAAGTTTAAAATTCCTTATTTTCGTTAAAAATTATTGTCAATGAAATATTTAGTTTTTATTGTTGGATTATTTTTCTTTACTACTCATAGTTATACTCAGTCTTATCATACTGAAATAGGAGTAGAAATTCAAGCGGCATCTTTCTCCACACATGGAGGAACTTTTGGTGGAGCATTAAAGTTTGCTATTGTAGAAGAGGAAACAGTTACTTTTGGACCTAGTTTGCGTTATCAGTACATGTTTTCGAAAAACCATACAATGGGTACATCAGGTAAATCCTCCACGATTGGCGGGGGAGCTTTCTTTCATTACCGGTTTTTAGAATGGTTTTTCTTAGGAACAGAAGTAGAGTTACTTCAAAATCCTTTTGTGTTCAAAAATCCTGATAAAAAATGGAGATTAACCGCGTTTTTGGGAGGTGGAATTTCGAAAAGTTTTGGACCTGTGCGCTTAAACGTTGGAATTCTTTATGATGTTGTTGATGGGTTCAGAGATCCCTACACAACAGACCCATCTCCATTGAGTCGCGACTATTTCTTTAAGATACAAAATCCAGATAATCCTGGAGCGGCAAAATATCTACCTATTATTTATAGAATTGCATTCTTCTTTCCTTTAAACAACAATTAATTATGTTTAAAAAGAAAATTCCACTTATTGAAGGTGATTATTATAAAACAGAAGAGGGATATATCGTGTTTACTGAACAGTATTTACTCAGAAGAGGATATTGCTGTAAAAACAACTGTAGACATTGTCCTTATGGTTATGATCCGAAAACTGATAGATTGAAGAAGAAGTAGAGCTTCATTAATTACCTTTACTTAATTCTAATAGTTTCAAAACTGTTTTCCAATTTCTAGTTGTAGCACCAACTTTTAGCTTCTTCTCAAAAAAAACATTAGTCAATTTTGATTCATGATATTTCCCTTCGCAATAGATAAATGCATTTAGCTCAATAATTTGAAACTTATCAGGCCCATGGTTGAAAGCTTTGATAATCTCTAAGTTTTCATTAGAAGGCTTCTGTTTCAAGAAAGTTAAATAAAGTTTGTTTATATCCGCCTCATTAGTGTTGAAAGGATTGAATTCAACAGTTCTCCTCAGATCTTCATAAGAAATTATAATAACTGGAACATCATGGCCAAAAACATCATGAATTGATACTTCTATAAGCTCGGCCAGTTTTGCGTTTTCTAGAGTCGATTCGAAAACTACATTTCCACTTTGTATATAAGTTGTGATATTAGAGAAACCAAGTTTTTCAAACATGGCTTTTAGATCGGACATCAATATTTTTCGCTTCCCGCCAACATTTATCCCTCTTAAAATTGCAATTTTCTTATCCATTAATCTTCTTTACGTTCCTTAATCAAATCATCAATAGCATTCCAAAGTGATATCCTTTGTTTTAGTGATTGTTGAGCAATATCAAGTGCTTCATTCCATTTTGTAGCGTCGTCTTCACAAAGTCCTATAATCATTTTATGTGACCAAGGTCCGTGTCCGTCTCCATCGAGATCAATATGTCGTTGGAGATAATACGTCAGCTTGTTGTAAGATTTATTTTCTGGATTTCCCCTTTGTAAAATCTCAATAAATAGATCAGGAATAATACCTTCTCTTCCAAAAGTAAAGGCTGAAGCAACAATATGTGGCTTGTTTGTTTCAATAACCGAAAAAGAAAACTTTACGAAATCAGCTACTCTTTGGTCTATTTTAATTGTCGTTAAAGAATGCTCAACTGATTTGCCTGACTTAATGAGGTCTATAAACTGGTTTATTTGGTTGGTATTAGCTCCAATTTGTTTCATAGCATCCAAGTACATTTCGAAATGACTTTTTGGTTCTCCTAATTCATTTATGTCACTTTCTTCTTCATAAACAATCTCGTTAACAAATCTACAAATTGCTGCGTTTTTTGCAGGAACCCATGGAACTTCAATATTCGTTAAGCTGCGCTGGAGTGATTTCAATAAAGACATGAAATCCCAAACTGCAAAGACATGACTTTCCATAAAAATCCTTACATCAGAAATCTCATTTAAGCTTTTATAGAGTCTATGGTTTTTTAACTCTTTTCTTAATGCTAAGGTTTCATTTTCAATATTTTGAATTCTATCCATTTGACTATGTTGTTGAATGAGTTTACTCTAATGTAGAGAATTTCAAGTTTAGAATAGTTTTTTTTAGGATTATTTTCAAAAAGTTTTCCTTCATTCAATAACTTCTAGTTAAGAAATATTTCCCCCATCAAATAATAGAATACTTTTACATTCTTTTAACGATATACGATTAAATGAATAAAGGCCTAATAGCATTAGCTTTCGGAGGATTAGCAATAGGAATGACAGAATTCAATATGATGGGCTTACTCATGGATATTGCTAAAGATATTGACATTAGTATTCCCAAAGCAAGTAACTTGATAGGACTTTATGCAGTGGGTGTTGTTGTAGGTGCACCTACTTTAGTTATTGCTACTGCGAATATGGCACCCAAGCGTGTACTCTTTTTTCTTATGTTATTGTTTTTTATTTTTAATGGAGTTTTTGCCCTTGCTCCTAATGAATCAAGTCTTTACATCTCCCGTTTTATTTCCGGACTACCTCACGGAGCATTCTTTGGCGTTGGTTCTGTAGTTGCTGCTAGTCTGGCTAAACCTGGGAAAGAAGCACAAGCTATTTCAGTTATGTTTACTGGAATGACCTTAGCAAATCTTGCTGGAATACCTTTGGGTACTTATGTGGGACATCATTTTTCTTGGCGCATTACTTATGGTGTTATTAGTTGTTTGGGACTAGTAACGGCAGCTAGTATTTATTTTTGGTTGCCTGACATTAAGAAACCAGTAATTAATATTCGAAAACAATTGAATTATGTTGCTCGAAAAGAAGCCTGGTTAATAATTGCTGTTATTGCAATTGGAACAGGTGGCTTATTTGCATGGATAAGTTATATCGGTCCATTGGTGACAAAGGTTTCAGGTGTAGATGAAGATAAAGTACCGATTATAATGTTCTTGGTTGGATTGGGTATGTTTATCGGGAATCTAATAGGTGGGAAGCTCGCAGATACTGTAATTCCAACAAAAGCAGCGATGTACTCTTTTCTTACAATGGCTGTATGTTTAGTTTTAGGGTATTTAGTTAAATATCGGATGGTAAAAGGTAGAAGTTAAGAGGAGTCACTCAATCTTTTACTTCATATACTTTAAATTCAAACCATACAATAAAGAGAAAACTGCAGCAAGAATTACTGATAAAAT